>Ga0247812_10000037_pt1 | contig 237097 bp, 197 predicted proteins | sample UWRJL149409B1_FD_178011 | JGI IMG/M metagenome (GOLD analysis project Ga0247812, IMG submission 178011) | Plant litter microbial communities from Arlington Agricultural Research Station in Wisconsin, United States - UWRJ-L149-409B-1 | ecosystem: Environmental > Terrestrial > Plant litter >... | reverse complement strand
CAGCGTGCCTACTGCGTTGACACCAAAGTCAGTAAAAGGCTCACGGGCAGCCCAGTCATGGCTTGGCTGTGCAGCCGCATGAATGATCAGCTTAATATCATTTCCGTATTCTTTGAAGATCGGTTCCAGCTGACTTACTTCACGAATATCAGCAGAGTAGTGTTTGTAGTTATTATAAGCGCTTTCAATACGGCTCTTGTTCCACTCGGTATTTCCGTCTGCGCCAAAGAAATATTCCCGTAAATTGTTATCTACTCCTATAATCAAATCAAACTTATCAGCTAAGAAAGCAACAGATTCACTTCCTATCAATCCGGCAGAACCGGTAACCAATGCTATATTCATATTATTAAGTTTTAATAGGATCTTATGGAAACCCTATGTTTAATGTGTGTTCGGTTACAAAGTAAATAAAAACTATCAATTTATACCATTCTATTAAAATTATATTTAATTGGTATTTAGTTGTTCAAATAAATATAAAGTTCAATAACATTTGTTTAGATTAATCGATTTAATTGACATTCAAGTTTTTACTAATTCTCTTTTAGACTCATCCCTTTTTTTCAAGCAAATAAGAATTTTTATATTATGCTCAGCTTATATCACCCTAAATAATTAGTTTTATAGAGTTAAAAATCAAATTATACTTTCTGACGAATATCCAAAGCCAGCTCAGCCAATTCGTCCTGCGAAATTTTTATCTTTTTACTAAAATCAGCATCTGACATGCTGTTTAAAGGAATAAGATGAATATGAACATGCGGTACTTCCAAACCTATTACACTTATGCCAATACGAAGACAGGGCACTGTCTTTTGCAAAGCGGGTACAAGGCTTTTTGCAAAGAGAAAAAGCCGGCTATAAGTATCGTCATCCAGATCAAAAATATAATCAACCTCTTTTTTAGGAATGACCAATGTATGTCCTTTAGCGATTGGAAATACATCCAGAAATGCTAAGAACTCTTCATTCTCAGCAATTTTATGCGATGGAATTTCTCCACTAACGATTTTTGAAAATATAGAAGCCATGTATTATTTAGTTTTTGGATTTAAAAAGTTTAGCTAAACCACATAAACTTTAATAAGATTTTAAGTAGTTACATTCCCAAAAGTACTTAATATTGTGATCCGAAACATCTAAAAAAATTAACGCATGATTTTGACAAAATGGCAAGGATTTGGGAAAACAGCCCTCATCGCAGCATTTTCATTAGCCCTTCTGGGAAACGAAGCACAGGCACAAACAAAAGGAAAATGGGAAAAACTATTTGACGGAAAGACGCTTACAGGCTGGCATAGCTGGCTAGAGCCTAACGTTCTGCCTCAGTGGAAAGTTGAAGATGGAGCCATTGTTCTTGCTGATAAAGGTGGCAAAGATCTGGTGACAGATAAAGAATATGGAGACTTCGAACTGGAACTAGAATGGAAAATCAGTGAAGGTGGAAACAGCGGGATTATCTATCACGTAATTGAAGATAAAAAATACTGCTGCCCCTACTCTACAGGTCCTGAAATCCAAATTCTGGATGATGTGAAACATCCGGATGCAAAAGCCGGGAAAGATGGCAATCACAAGTCTGCGTCTTTGTACGACATGTTACCTCCTAGCGATTTTACAGCAACAAAACCTGCCGGAGAGTGGAATAAAGCTAAAATTATTATTAAAAACGGTCATGGCGAAAGCTGGCTGAATGGCAAAAAATTAGTTGAATTCTCAAGTATGGGACCTGAATGGGAAAAACTGGTTGCCAACAGCAAATTTAAAACATGGGAAGGTTTTGGTGTTTCTCAAAAAGGTAAAATTGCCTTACAGGATCACGGCAACAAAGTTTCATTCAAAAACATCCGTATCAAAGAACTTTAATCTGAAAGTTTTATAGATCCGGCCCAGTATTCACGGCTGTAAACCCGGCGGACAGGCCAGTTTTTCAATCGTAACAGAAGGGGTAAATAAGCGTGTGGTTCTTTTGACGATTTACTTTGATGATACAAATCATCGTCGGTCAGGATCAAACCCTTATATACCCCTTCTTCTTTTATTGTCAAGTCAGAAAACGGAAGTTCCTTATGCAAATCAGGCTGTAATTTTGCTAAACGATCTTTAAGCAGCCAGTTGGAACGGAAGCGATCTGTTTTCAAAGGATGTGGTTTGTAGCGGCCTTCTGAAACTTCCAGTGCATAATCAAGATAAGCTTTTAGCAACCTCGGCCCATCATTAGCCGTTTGTTCCGTTTGCAACTGAGATGGCCATACGCTTGTTACAAAATAAATTTTTTCGCGTGCACGGGTCACGGCTACATTAAGCCGATTTTCTCCCCCTGACATGTTCAGGCTACCAAAATTCATTGTAAGCTTTCCACTTTCACCCGGAGCATAACCCATGGAAAAAATAATTATATCCCGTTCATCTCCCTGGACATTTTCGATATTTTTAACAAAAAGATCTTTTGCAGTGATTTTCTCTCTTTCCAGTAATTCCTGAATAAGCTGCTGCTGATAAAAGTTAAAGGTAACTACACCCAATGTTTTTTCAGTTGTTGCAAGCTCACGTACCAACTGTACTACTTTTTCAGCTTCAATCAGGTTTACATTATCTTTCCAGATACCTTCCATTTTAATATAATGAATACCTGGTTCCTGTTTATTAATCAGATTGAAGTCCGGCAATAATCGTAAGGAGTTTTTATAAAAGTGCTGATTAGAAAAGCCAATCAGATCAAGTGAAAGACTACGATAATGTCCCGTAAGCTGATACTGATCCAGACTTTGTGCCGCTAAATCCAATAATGAAGTTACTTCCAAAGCGACGGAAATTTCTTCCTCCTCAGCCTTTTCTTCATACCTCACTTTATACAAATCACTGGGCGAAAGTTGTTTGGCATCACCCGTAACAACTACCTGCTTCCCACGAAATGCCGCCGGCAATCCGTATTCAGCATAACATTGAGAGGCTTCATCAAAGATAACCAGATCGAATAAATCAGCTTCCATAGGAAATATAGCAGAAACTGCTTCCGGTGAAGCCATCCAGCATGGAATAAGCGAAAATACGTCATCAGCATAACTTTCCAGCAATTTTCGGATAGGCCAGATTTTCCTTTTTTTTGTTACCTGGTGGTTCAATTCCCTGTAAGTAATCCTATTGCCAAGTCGGTTTTTCTCAATATCCTGGTACGTAGCCTCCCGGAGCTTAATTCCGGTAATTTCCCGGCTCAATTCTTCCTTCTGGCTGATACTTCCCTGCAGCTGCTCCTCCCACTGCTGCATTTTCAAAGAAGTAACAGCGCGTAATTCAGGATATTTATTTTCAATATGTTCAATCCACTCATGAGAAATACTGTTTTCAAACAGGTTTACAAACTGATCTGCATCTGTATAATTCGATCTTTCTCCTTTGGAAATAACGCGTTTACTGATCGTTTGCTCATTTGGATTCATTTCAAATGCAATTCGGTCCATATCAGCCAATGAATCGAAATCCTTGCTTAAAGAATGACGCAGCTGAGCACTGAACGTTTCCGGCTGTAAGATCAGGTTTTCAATTTGTATGGGTAACAGAAAAGGACTCATCATTTCTTCGAAACGGCTCCACGCATTAATCCAGCCCACCAGTTTTTCTATACCTATCTGAAATTCATGCAGATTGTCTGTATTAGAAACGAGATAAATAATTACTTGCTTCCACGGTTTCATTTCTGAACGGGAAACAGCATCGGCTGCCTTTTCCGCATCCTGAAAAAAATGAATATACTGCTGATCAAAGGAGACGTTGAATTCCAGATGTTCATCCTCAAAATCCAGTAAAGGATTTTGCAGCCAGCTTTCAAGTTCTATTCTGTTTCTCAGCCTGAGTTCAAGTTTTTGTAAATCTTCCGAAGAAGTGGTAAGTCCGTTTTTATTGCAGACTTCAGTTACTGCCGCTTTCTCATTTCCAAAAAAACTCCACCATATTCCAGAAACGGAAGATTGTTTCGCATCCATGGCTTTTTTCAAATCAGCCCGGAAAGCAGGAAGTTGAGAACGGCTTAGTGTTGATTCAATTCCATCAAATCCTTCCAAGGCGTCAGATGTCTGACGGATAAAGGCCAAACGTTCTGAACTGTTTTTGTCAGAAAGCAAATAATTTTTTAAAAGATGATAAACCGTTTCTTTCTGAACCAGTTCTGATATATCCGTTAACCTTTCAAGTATTTCCGTTCTGTTTAAAATATAATCAATCGAAAACGGTCTTCCTGCAATACTTTCAAATTTACGGGTTTGATACAGATATACTTCCGGCCAGTCCGAAAGCATCTTTTCCATAGTGCGCAAATCGCCAATACCATATTTGGCAAAACTTTTACGAAAGTACCAATCGTGCTTTTTGTCAAATTGAAGACTATAACGGACAAGAGCTTTTAATCTTCTCTTGAAATCATCCCACTGATCTAACCGAAAAAAACGGTAAATATCTTTAACGTCAACTGTTTCTCCCTTACTATCATTCGTCAGATACAATTCCTTGACAGAAACTCCGCTTTCCGTCTCGTCAAAAAGTGCAGAACGAAAAATATCCAGTTCTCCAACAGTGCGGTCAATCAGACGGCTTTCCTGTGTAAACTGTCTTTCCAGGAAAACGGCATCAAGACTATAATTCTGCTGTTTATAGGATTCTACCTGTTCAATTTGTGTAGCAAACTGGCGGTATAATTCCGCTCTGTCATTTTTAAAATCATGAATAAGTGCCACAAACGGGTCTATACCAGCAGCTTTCAGACGCTGGTAAACAACGTCCAGAGCAGCTCTCTTTTGACAAACCAGTAACACCCGCTTACCCTGCGAAGCGAAGTCTGCCATTAAATTGCAGATCAACTGTGATTTTCCACTACCAGGCGGACCTTGCACCACCACTGATTTGCCAGCCTTTACTGCACGGATAATTCCTTCCTGAGATTCGTCTATGGCGAAAGGCGTTAATATTTGTTCTTCCTTTATAGTAGTTTGATAATCATCAGAAATAACTGGTTCTGTCTCCTCGAATCTAAAATCCTCTTCTGTTTCATCATTCAGCAAAAGCATCTGGAAAGTATCCTGTTCAGACATTTCAAGAAGTTTGTTATAATCCGGAACAAGGTAAGATCCGGCTTGCGGGAAAATCCCTAACACTGCCTCAGGATAAAGCTTCAGTTCACCATTTTTTTCCAAAAGCTGTAAATCTGCACTTTTCTGAATATCGAAAGGACTAAGTTTATCTTCAAAAAGCTGCTGATTAAAATTAATTCGCAAGGGAGTTTCTTTTAGCCATTCGTAAAGCTGCGTCCTGAACTCAAGCATATCTTTTGAAAAATCTTCAAAGGATTTTTCAAGTATTTCATCGGAAACAGCAGCTTCATTAAAATGCGCATAGGCCAAAGCAAAACTGCGGTTCAGCGTAATGCCAATATCATCTCTTTCAAACAAGCACCATTGCTCCCTGTCAATACGTAATGTAACAGAAAAAAACAGCAAAGGAGCATGAATGGAAGTTCCGTCAGAAAGTTTGCCGCGGACAAAAGGATAACCTACATACAAATCTTTTGAACCCCGTTCTTCTTCAATAAAATGTTCTGTACGCGCTATTTTCCTTAGACGCTTACTGACTTCATTAACCTTTTCAAAGCGCGGGTCCTGAATATCACAAAGAGTGATTCGTGTTTTCCTTTGAATCAAGTTTTGGATTACTTCAAACGAAGATTTTCCCAGCAGAAAATCAGTTTCGTTCAGATCCAAAAATTGTTCAGCAGGCAGACTTGTTAATAAAAGAGACTTATTACGCGTACTAAGGTTAGTCAGCCGTTTTAAATAAGCTTTAAGGACTCGGTTCATATATTTAAAACGACCCTTCAGTATTAACTATTGGATGCAATTTCCTTAACTTCTTTCTTTTCCGGAAATATAACCGATGCCAAAATACTTATGGCTAAAATTCCGAGTATTACGTAAAGAGAATAAACAGTCTGGAAACCCATTTCTTCCAAAGGTTTATGTGCCAGCATTTTTCCTCCGATAAAGACAAGAAGAACACCAAGGCCATATTTAAGGAAGCGGAAAAGTCCCATAATATTACTTAAAAAGAAGAACATAGAACGCAATCCCATAATGGCGAAAATGTTGGAAAAGAAAACAACATAAGGATCTTTGGTAACGGAAAAGACAGCCGGAACTGAGTCAACAGCGAAAATCAAGTCCGTAAATTCTACAATAAGTACCACTACGAAAAGAGGTGTCACAAGCCATTTCCCTTGTTTTTTAACGAAAAAATGTTCGTAAACATAACGTGGAAATACCGGAAGATACTTGGCAGCGAACTTAACAACGGGATGTTTGGCCGGATCAATTTTTTCATCTTCATCACCCTGAAAGAAAATCTTACCTCCCTGGTAAACCAGCAGTATACCAAACAGATAAATAATCCACTCAAAACGCTGGATCAGGGCTGAACCAACGAATATAAAAACGAAACGCATCAGGATAGCACCTAAAACTCCCCAGAAAAGTACTTTTTTATAGTATTTAGCTCTTACCCCAAAGGATGCAAAGATCAATATGATTACAAAAATATTATCTACCGAAAGAGCGTATTCAAGCAAGTAGCCTGTAATAAATTCCAGCGACATGTTCTTGCGGTAAATTTCAAGACTGGCTTCGTAATTTCCCGGTATAAGCTGTAAATGAGGAGCATATTTTGACTTGATGGTTTCAAGCTGCTGGTAATTATCCACTCCATGGACTAAATCACCATGCGTATTAATTACCAGGTAAAAGACAAGAGCCAATGCAATCCAGGCAGCAGTCCAGGCAGCAGCTTCTTTGAACTTAACAATATGATCTTTGCCACTAAAAACGCCCAGATCCAAAAGAAGCATGACGCCAATTACCAGAAGAAAACCACCAAAAAATAGTACTTCGCTCGAAAACATGAAAATTTATTTTTATTTAAACCGGTACAAAGAAAGGTATTAGTATTTCAGGATGGATATTCTTAAATGAATCATAATCATCCAGACTATACAAAGGTAATCAAAAATTAAAGTGCGGGATGTAATTTGGACAAGCGGTTGTAAGTATAATATTTCTGCGTTTAAATAAAGGAAGTGTGGTTGTTTCATTAACAATAAAGATCTCTTTTGCATTTACAGGCTATTTCTGCATTTCTTAAAAGAATGGATCTTATGCTAAATCAGAAATCAAGTGCTATTTCTTCCAGAAATTACTCTTGCGAAAAAAAATTATAAAATATTATTTTGGCTAACTATAATGATTTACAATTTGTTAATGTCAAGCGATCTTTTTTTTCAAAAATATTTACACTAAACACTTGCGTCGAATACCTCCTATGAATACCTTTGCACCACGTTAATCAAATAACGCACCAGATAACACGCAGAAGTAGCTCAGCTGGTAGAGCGCAACCTTGCCAAGGTTGAGGTCGCGAGTTCGAACCTCGTCTTCTGCTCAGAGATATTAAGCACCGGAAACGGTGCTTTTTCTCATAAAAACCGACAAACTTGTTTGAAGGTGGGCTAATGCCAGGGTGGTGGAACTGGTAGACACGCAGGACTTAAAATCCTGTGAGCTGTAAGGCTCGTACGGGTTCGATTCCCGTCCCCGGTACATCACAACAAAAAAGGACTTCCAGTTTGGAAGTCCTTTTTTGTTGTGAATTTTAAGTAAATCATTTTTTATAAACATTTTACTACTTCGAAAGCTTTTGCGCGTATAGGCTTTAAATTTATGTTTTTAATTAATCTACTTTTGGAAAGTTTCTCATTGCTTCTTATTTAATATATACTTTATAGTTTCGCCTTAAGAACCTTATTTTTCCCTCCTATGAAAAAGATAAAGCATATCATTTTAGCATGAATATATAGAGATACATGATTACAGATAATCTTGATAGATTCTGAATACATCTTTAAGAAAACAACTTGCTTCTACACTCTATCTGGTAGTACTAACATCAAAGTTTCCTAGAAATCTTAATTCTCCGTTTACTTGAATACTTTTTGCTGTAATATTTTGCCCTACATCAATTACGTGGCCTGCATTAATTACAATATTTTCTGCAATAGATGGAACTCTCCCATTCGACCATATCTCAGGATTCGGCCATGAACCAGAAGAAATTGTTTGTACAGTATCCGAAAACAAGGATGTTGTTTTAAAATTTTTAAAAAGAAGTGAATCCGTTTTATTAGTAGGCGTACCAAACCAATCATTCAATACATCGGAATAAACTCTTCTAAAATCTATCTGCATTTTTATATCACGACTGGTTTCCCAAGATTCAGGAATTGCCGGAAGTAGACCATTTACAAGATCTGGATTAGTGCCAATAATCTGTCTTTTGATACCTGTTCCAAATACAAACATTGGAGCTGCTATACCATGATCCGTACCCTTAGAAGCATTAGACGTAACACGCCTCCCAAAATCTGAAAAGGTTATTCCAAGTACCTTGTCTTCTGTTCTTTGTAAATTTAAATCATTTTGAAATGCAGCAATACCATCGGAAAGCTTTTTAAGAAGCTGGGCATGAAGACCCTCAGTTGTGCTCGCCCCTACCTGGCCTGCATGTGTATCAAAGCCACCTAGTTCTACATAATAAATCTTAGTTTTTAAACCACCATGTATTAGTCTGGCAACAATTTTCAATTGTTCTGCAAGATCATTTTCAGCAGAAGCATCCGGATAGGTTGCAAGGTTTCTTCCAGCGTCTGCAGCCGCCTTAATTTCTGATGCATATCCAACAGCTAATAACTGCTGCTGTCTAATATAAGCTATTAATTCTCCTGCATCACAACATGGCAAATCATTATTAGATGCAGTCTGTGAACCAATTAACTGATAAAATGAATTTGGATCTTTAATTGCTACACCCATAGACTGCTGGGTACCTAGCAGAGTGGTTGTCCCCATTGGCCCAATCTGGAGAGCTAAGGGATCTTCCATTTCGCTGTTAGGATAATTAACGGGATAGCCAGTATAGCGATCATTAAGATAACGCCCAGCCCATCCAGTGGAGGAGAATTGGTTTGAGTCAACTCCGGTCATCCATATATCTGCGGAACGAACGTGTGATTGGGTCGGATTGGGATAAGAAACAGAATGAACAATAGCAAGTTTACCTTGATTGTACATTTGCTGCATACCCGTCATATTTGGGTGTAACCCAGTTACATTATTTCCTGACAAACTTAGAATTTTATTACTTGGAATGGCAATATTTGTCCTTAGAGTATTGTACTGAGAATAATATTCGATAGGAATTACTGTATTTAAACCATCATTTCCTCCATTTAGATATATGATCACTAAGATCCTATCGTTGTTGACAGCAGTGGTTTGCATTAAAGACTGCACTAAAGCCGAATTTTTAGCAAAAGATTTGACTCCAAAGCCATCTACCATAACCGGTAGCAGCATTGAGGATGCAGCCGTAAAGAATTGTCTTCTCTTCATTGAAATAACAGTTTAAAAAACTTGATATTCAGCCATTCTAAGCATATATTTCATCAACAGCTGGCATCTCCACAAAACTGGATTCTGACTATTAACATTAGAAGGCGAACTCCTATAAGCATTTAACTCAAACTTCCATGAAGCTCTTGGAATACCTCCCATCATTATTTTATCAATTAAATAATCCTTATGTGCTTGAGGCAGCTCCAGAGCAAATAAATGCTTTGAGAAAGCGTCCAAAACCTGTTCACATGTCAAAGGCTCTGCACCTGCTACATTTGAAAAATTAGGCTGTAAAGTCCTGATCCATAGTAGAAAATCAATTCCCAACAAATAACCGGGTTTAATTTCCAGCCATGGATATACTAATGAATCACTATGAGCATTTCTGATACCCAGAGTTGTCCCGTTAATCCAATTCTTGGAATAGCCTGTTTGATAATAAGGTACTGATCCAAACACCAATGCCTGATCTATTAATCTGAGTTGCATCCTATTCATACCCCACTCCTGAAACTCCATCATTCTGCGAAAAGCGTCAGGTTCGGTTGTTATATCAGGTACAGGTAAATTGAAATGTCTGATCATACCAACCATGAACTCAGAAGGCGATTTTACCATTGCTCCAAAGTTACCTGTGGCAAAGAAAATATCACTGGTTAGTAATTTTTTCAACACTGGCCCTATAGCAAAGTTATTACCTGAACTTGCAAAGAAAGTAGCTAGTGGCACAATAACGTTATCTTCAATTTCTTGTGTTACTTTGGGATTGACATACCAACGATAAAGCTTTCTACAAATAAATTTCGGGGTTTCCGGATGCCTCAGTAACATCCCAACAAGATCAGCTATCTCATCATCACCTGCACTTGGACCGCTACGGCCTGTAATTACAGTATTATTATATTTAGAAGAAAATTCCTTGTTTGACGTATCATGTCTGGCAGGATTAAATACAGATCCAATAGAAGTTGAACCCTCCTCCCAATGATGTAAAACCTGCCAGCCCGTTAATGTCTGGGCAGCCGCTTTAACATCCTGCTCAGTATAGTTGTCAACACCCGCAAAATTCTTTTGTCCTACAGTAAAAAGCTCTTGCAATTCTCTGCCATAATTTTCATTAGGGCTTTCCTTTGAGTTTTCATTTCCATTTTGAAAAACCAACATACCAGGATCTTTCGTAATTGCTATGGTTAGCGCTCTGAAATTGCCTAGTGCGTTTGCTCTTAATAATCTCAGGTATCTATCCGTAAAACGATAATCTCCTACCCCGGACTGAGAAACAACAAAATGGTTTTGCCAAAAAGCAGTAAGTTTTTCAAGTACGGATGGCCGCCCGGTTTGTTCTGTCATCAATCCTATCCACCAGTATCTTATAAATGTGAAATATTCATAAGTCCTGTCACCAAAGTACGGTTTGGTTAAAAAAGGCTGGCCAATATCAGCTCTTGTTTCATCCATTTCAACAGGTGGCGGAGGTGAAGCACGGTAAGAAGCGTTACTAATTAAACGATCAACAGCCTGAGTGGCAGTTAATCCGGTAAAATCGACTATTTCCTGATTGGTAGGCCCAAAGGTAGCTCTTCTCAAAAGATGAGCCGCTGCATTGGAGCTTAACAAAGGTGTGTACGTATCCAAATATGCCATTATACCAATCAATAATTACTTTGTAATTAAATTCATCTGACGGAATATTACCTCTTAAAAGATTGATAGTCAAATATAATTCTTATATCATAAGATTAAGGGGTATCTGCTTTCAATAAGTCTATTGAATATATCAATTGAGGTAAAAAGAACTAATTCTATACAAATATGTAAAATTAGTTCTATAATAAAAAAAACTAATATTATTAAGAAAGTAAGTAACAATATCAATTCATTCAACTGATGACAATATTATACTGTTATAAAAATCTTTTTAATTTTAACTACATAAAGAAGCATTTCTACATAGCATTTTTTACAGCATTTTTTAACCTCTTTTTGCTATATTTGATATTTTTCATATTTCAGCGACACGAACCTACTTTAAAACAGATAGCTTCCGAACGCTGCAATATCATTTTGCGAACTGAATGCTATGAAAGTATCTGCTTCTGACCCTTTTAAAATTATTTACTCCATTCTGGATCATGAATATCTAGGCTATATATTTGAGTCCTTCGTAGTTCAGCTCAATAACCAGGGTGATTTTTCATTCCAGATACAGAGTATTTCTTCCAAAAACATTGAAGAATTCAGTTCCGGACTGGATGCTACAGACTTTGAATTGGTAAGCTTAATTGATGATATTCAACAGGATACTATTTTACGGAAATTCAATCCAAAAAAACTTGCCCCGGTAGATTTTTTTTTAAAAGTTTATGATACACAAAAGGGTGATAAAGTAATTCAGGAAGCTATAGCCACTTACCTTGAAAACAGCAAAGCGCATATTCTCGAAAAACTTTCAGGGAAAGAAATTTTCATTATGGGAAGCGACGGAAATCCGCTTTGGAAACCTGTAGAATGGGAAAAAGAAAAAGCGACTATCCGTTTTCATTTTATGCGAAATGAGGATAATACCCACTATTTTCCGGCGATCAGGCATAAAGGACAAAAGCTGGATTTTCAATACAAAAATGCTATTATTCTTTGCGAAGAACCTGCCTGGCTAATTGTTGACGGGCATGTATATCATTTTGAAGGAAATGTAGACGGTAAAAAAATCAAACCTTTTTTAGCAAAGAAATTCATTGCCATTCCCCGTAAAATGGAAGAACAATATTACGAGCGCTTTGTAGCTCCGCTGATTGCTTCCTATGATGTTGTGTCACGAGGCTTTGATATCAGAAATATTTCAACAGCACCAAAGCCGATACTTACGATTACGGATGTTCGTGTGAAAAGCAAAAACGCTCCCGCTCTTTTATTGGCAGAAGCAGGAATGGAAGAATCATTACCAGTCGATACCGAAGACAGTGAGGTTTCCTTCCAGGTTGCTTTTCAATATGGTACGTACACTTTCCCATTTGACAGCTTTGCCAATCCATCCAGTGTTTTTCTGGATAAAAAAGGTGAGGATTATATTTTTTACAAAGTAAAACGCGATATTCTAATTGAGCGTCATCATCTTCATCTTCTTAAAGAATGGGGATTAACTTTGACTGATGGACATATTCTGCTGCCCAAACCGGAAGCATTTGGATGGTTACAAAGTAAATCCAAAACGTTAACTGAACATGGTTTTTTGCTTCGGCAAAGCAATGCTGACGCTAAAAGGTACTTTTTGGGATATTCATCACTCGACGTCTCCATTGAAGAAGGGCGTGACTGGTTTGATATCAATGCAAAAGTTCAGTTTGGAGAATTTGAAATACCGTTTATTCAGCTGCGTAATTATATTTTAAACCAAAAGAAAGAATTTTCGCTTCCAAACGGAGAAATTGCTGTAATTCCGGAATGGTGGTTTACAAAGTATTCTGAGCTTTTTGCTTTTTCAGAACAGGACCATAATTCTGATGAGATCCGTTTACGCATGCATCATCTTGCACTTGTACAGGAATTAAAAGAGGAAAGTCTGGCTACGGCCGTTATTAGTCACAAGCTGGAAAGATTGCGTGATTTTAACCAGATTGATCCCAGCGATGCGCCTAAATATTTTAAAGGAACGCTTCGCCCCTATCAAAAGGCAGGATACGACTGGCTGCAATTTTTAAATCAATATCGCTTTGGCGGATGCCTGGCCGATGATATGGGTTTAGGAAAAACAGTACAGACTCTTGCTTTATTGCAATCTCAAAAAGAGGCTGGGATCATGGAACCATCTCTTTTAATTATGCCAACTTCTCTGCTTTACAACTGGGTTCTTGAAGCAAAAAGGTTTACACCAAAGCTGAAAATAATATTATATACAGGTACTTATCGCGAAAAAAATACGAAACAGTTTGAAGGTTATGACTTAATTCTGACGTCCTACGGTATTGTCCGATTAGACATTGAAATAATGCTATCATTCCGTTTCAACTATGTAATTCTGGATGAATCGCAGGCTATAAAAAACCCGACTTCAATTATTACTAAAGCAGTAAGAAAATTAAATTCTGCAAACAGGCTAATTTTGACCGGTACACCGATCGAAAACAGCACCATGGATTTATGGTCACAGATGTCCTTTGTAAATCCGGGATTACTTGGAAGCCAAACATATTTCCGCGATGAATTTCAAATTCCAATTGAAAAGAAAAATGATGAAGATAAATCCAGACGTCTTTACAATCTGATAAAACCTTTTATTCTGCGCCGGCATAAATCGCAGGTAGCCACGGATCTGCCTGAAAAAGTGGAAAGTATTCAATACTGCGAAATGTCGGAAGAGCAGGAAAAAGCATACGAAGAAGCCAAGGCTTATTACCGGAACCTTATCCTGCAAAGCATCGATACAGATGGAATTAATAAATCCCAGCTTGTTGTACTTCAGGGCCTTACTAAACTGAGACAATTAGCCAATCACCCAAAAATGGTTGATCCGGAATATACAGATGGTTCAGGAAAGTTTGAAGATGTACTGCACAAAATGCAAACGGCTATCAGTGAAAATCATAAAATTTTAATATTCAGCCAGTATATAAAACATCTTGATCTTTTCCGTACTTATCTTAATGAAAGAAAAATTACTTACGCGTATCTGGATGGTTCCACGAAAGATCGTCAAGCCGAAGTGGAAAGTTTTCAGAACAATGAAAATATCAGGATATTTTTAATATCGTTGAAGGCAGGCGGACTTGGCCTGAACCTGACAGCAGCAGACTACGTCTTTATTCTCGACCCCTGGTGGAATCCTGCTATAGAAGCACAGGCAGTGGACAGAGCGCACCGGATTGGACAGGACAAAACGGTATTTACCTATAAATTTATTACCAAAAACTCTGTTGAAGAAAAAATTCTGGCTTTGCAGCGTACAAAAAAGCAGCTTGCAGATGATTTAATATCGAATGAAGATGGTTTTATTAAATCACTATCCAGAGAAGATGTTCTGTCGTTGCTTGACTAGCATTTGAAACTTAGTCAGACAATACTGTGTGTATTTAAATAAAAAATCCCTGAAACAGATCGTTTCAGGGATTTTTTATTATTCATTATATCATTAATTCAAAAGAGCTGAAGTTTCGCGGGTGATTAATGCTTCGCGGTCAGGGCCTGTTGAGATAAAAGTAATTGGCAAGCCAAGTTCTGCCTCAAGGAATTTTACGTAGGCTAACAATTGCTCAGGAATCGAATCAAAATCACGGATTCCGTCCAAAGACTGCTGCCAGCCTGCAAAATCCTGGTAAATTGGCTCTACGGTTTCGTCACATAAATCATATGGAAGCTGATCGGTCAACGTTCCATCCGGCAATCGATACTGTGTACAAATACGGATTGTATCGAAAATAGTCAGAACATCTACTTTCATCATAATCAATTGCGTAACACCGTTGATCATGATTGCGTATTTTAATGCGGGGAGATCCAGCCAGCCACAACGACGCGGACGTCCGGTAGTAGCTCCGAATTCACGTCCTTCCTGCCTCATTTTCTCACCTGTTTCTTCCAGTAATTCTGTTGGAAAAGGTCCGCTTCCTACACGTGTACAGTACGCTTTAAAAATACCAAAAACTTCACCAACAGCACTTGGTGCAATACCAAGACCTGTACAGGCGCCGGCTGCCATCGTTGTTGAACTGGTAACAAAAGGGTATGAACCGAAATCAATATCTAGTAATGAACCTTGTGCTCCCTCAGCTAAAATTGTTTTTCCTTCTGCAATAGCCTCGTTGATCACGTATTCGCTATCAACCATGGCAAATTGTTTCATGAACTCAATGGCAGCAAAGAAGTTTTCTTCTGCCTGCGGAAGAACCGAAGCGTAATCAAAAGAATAAAAGTCAAGGATGACTTTATGCGCATTAACAAGTTTTTTGTATTTAGCAGCAAAATTCGGAGATAAGACATCGCCTACACGTAAACCCAATCGCGCAATTTTATCCTGGTACGTTGGCCCTATTCCACGTAATGTCGAACCAATTTTTGAATCTCCTTTTGATCGCTCATATGCTGCATCAAGCAACGAATGAGTTGGTAAAATCAACGATGCTTTTTTTGAAACAAAGAGATTCCCGGCCAAATCCAGATTATATTTAGCAAGATTTTCAACTTCTCTTTTGAAAACGATGGCATCCAGAACAACACCGTTTCCGATAATATTTTGAATATCACTACGAAAAATCCCCGATGGAATCTGATGCAGAACATGCTTTATACCATCGAATTCCAACGTATGTCCTGCATTAGGACCGCCCTGAAACCTTGCTACTACCTGATAACGCGGTGCAAGAACATCCACGATTTTACCCTTACCTTCATCTCCCCACTGGAGACCAAGCAATACGTCAACTTTCATCCAATAAATGGTTATTAAGAACTAATATTTGCTAAAATGACAAGGCGTAACAAACCATATTATGTCTGCTACGCCTTATCGAAACCTACTCTCTTATTTCATGTCCGACAGTTGCTTCTTCCGCATATTCTTTTCTGTTCTGGCAATTTTCCTTTGTACAATTGCCATAAAAAATAAGGGAATGATGAAGTACGCTGAAGTTCAGCATTTCGCCTACCATATTCTGGATAGATTGAATTCTAGGATCACAAAATTCCATCACTTTGTGACAATCCGTACAAATTAAATGATCATGCTGCTTGTTTCCGTACGATTTTTCAAATTGTGCCAGGTTTTTACCAAACTGATGTTTCGTAACCAGATCGCAATCTACAAGTACGTCCAAGGTATTATACACGGTAGCCCTACTCACACGATAACGTTTGTTTTTCATGCTGATGTAAAGTTCATCCACATCAAAGTGATCTTCCCGGGTATAGATTTCTTCCAATATCGCAAACCTTTCAGGTGTTTTGCGAAGTCCTTTATTTTCTAGGTAAGCCGTAAGAATTTTCTTAGCGGCTTCAAAATTTGGTTTGCTGGCTTGTGGCATATCTTTTGAAAATCTTGCGCAAATTACGTGCTTTTTTTCTTAAATCACAGTAGTAATTATGCTGCGGTTATCATTTGAAGCTTTCCTCTAATGCCTTCTTGCAGGCAATCTAATTTATAAACCAATTGATTAACAAGTCATACAAATAATGGTTCAATAATTACTCTCCTCCAGTAAGATTAGTATCAAACCTTTGTACATTATAAACGCCTTCAACCTGTTCCAGCTTACTAATAAGGATATCAAGATGGCGCGTATCCTGAACATAAAGCCTGATATCTCCGTTGAAAACACCATCTTTGGTATCAATAGTTAATCCACGCATATTTATGTGCAGCTCATTGGAAATAATACGGGTAACATCATTAATTAATCCAACCCGATCCGTCCCTGAAATATAAAGTCCAGCCAGAAATGCTTCATCTTTATTTGACTCCCATTTTGCTTTGATGATCCGGTTTCCATGTTTGGACATTAGTTCAGCAGCATTCGGGCAGGTAGTTCTATGGATTTTAATGCCCTCATTAATGGTCACAAAACCAAAAACGTCATCTCCAGCAATGGGATTGCAGCATTGCGCCAGCTTGTAATCAATTTTATCCATGTCATCACCAATCAGCAGCGTATCGCTGTCGGCACGGTCTCCATGAAGTTTCTTAAGGATTTTGGTAAAAGCTTTGCCATCCACACCTTCCAGTGGAGGTATAATAGTGGTAACTGCTTTTCTTTCCTTCGCCTCCTTATCCCGTTTAAATCGCTTTAATTCGTCCAGATGGATGTAACCTTTTCCTATTTTATAAAAGAAATCGGAAGCCGTTTTACATTCAAAAAAGGCACGTAACTGATTGACAACCTCTGCTGTAAGTTCAATACCCAGAACTTTTAATTTTTTCTCAGTAAGCTGACGCCCATCTGTTTCGTAGCGCTTGTTATCTTCTTTTAAGAAATCCTTAATTCTTGCACGCGCCTTTGAAGTACGCACCACGCGCAGCCAGTCCTCGGTAGGTTTCTGCTTGTTGGAAGTAATAATTTCAATCTGGTCGCCATTATTAAGCACATAACTAATCGGAACCAGAATCCCTCCTACTTTGGCAGCCATGCAATGCACACCTACTTCAGAATGTATATCAAAAGCAAAATCCAGCGCCGTAGCACCGCTCTGCAACACTTTCAGCTCTCCCTTTGGCGTAAAAACAAAAACTTCTTCGTTAAAAAGATTTGTTCTGAATTCATCCAGAAATTCGATAGCGGCTGTTTTATCACCCGAACCTGTTTCAAGCGTTTCTCTGACCTGACTAATCCATTGCTCAATATTTCCGCGAACTTTGGTATCATTTCCTTTATATTTCCAGTGCGCTGCATATCCTTTTTCTGCAATTTCGTCCATACGGGAAGTACGGATCTGCACCTCTACCCACTGACCGCTTTTACTCATTACCGTCGAGTGCAGGGACTGATAACCATTGGCACGCGGAGTACTTAAAAAGTCTTTTAAACGATCCGGGTTAGGTTTATAATGATCCGTGACGATGGAATAGGCTTGCCAGCAAAGTGCCTTTTCACGGTCGCCTTCCTGAGGAGATTCCAGCACGATCCGGATTGCAAACAAATCATAAATTTCTTCAAAAGGCTTATTCTGCTTGCGCATTTTGTTCCAAATCGAATAAATCGATTTGGGTCGCCCTTTAATAATATAATTCAGATCTGCTCTTTCAAGATCTTCCGCAATCGGCTCTGTAAATTTTGAAATAAATCGATCCCTCGAGCTTTTAGTTTCTCTTAGTTTACGTGAAATTGCCCGGTATTCCTGCGGCTCCGTATATTTCAGGTACAATTCCTCCAATTCCGACTTTATACTATACAAACCCAGGCGATGAGCCAAAGGAGCATAGATAAATATAGTTTCGGAAGCAATTTTAAGCTGCTTGTCACGCGGCATACTGTCGAGCGTACGCATATTATGCAGTCGATCGGCCAGTTTAACCAGAATTACACGAACATCATCTGATAGTGTAAGCAGCATTTTCCGAAAGTTTTCAGCCTGCTGCGAAGTTCCGTATTCAAACCTTCCCGATATTTTAGTCAGTCCGTCAATGATTTTAGCGACTTTCTTTCCAAATAACCGGTCAATGTCTTCAATACGCATATCCGTATCCTCAACCACATCATGTAATAATGCGGAAACGATCCCGGTCGTACCCAGTCCAATCTCCTCCACCACAATTTGTGCTACGGCAAGCGGATGGTAAATGTACGGTTCACCTGATCGGCGACGCATATCCTTATGCGCCTCAACAGATGTATAAAAGGCTTTCTTGATTAATTTTGCATCATTGTCCTTTAAAAACGGCTTGGCTGTTCGTAACAACCTGCGATATTTTTTAAGGATATCCTTACGCTCCTGCTCCAGATCTATGCTCAGGGTTTCAACGAGTTGCTCCAATGCTTAATAGTAATTAGTACACTTCACCAAAATAACAAATTTTAGCGACATTATTCAATAAAAAATTTTTTTGAAAAATATTTTTCCAAAAGTTTGCATATCTGAAACAAACTTTGCTACCTTTGCACTCCCAACCAACGACAAGGGTTGTAGGAAAAAAGAAAAAAATAAGAGCGGGCGTGGCGGAACTGGTAGACGTGCTAGACTTAGGATCTAGTGCCGCAAGGCGTGGGGGTTCGATTCCCTCCGCCCGTACAACTAACAAGGGATTGACGGGGCGTCATGTTTCCTAGCTGAAATAAGAAGATGAACTGCTCCGATTTAACCCGTCAAATGCCCTCAGGACACTGTTTTGAGGGCATTTTTGTTTTGCGTTTTACCTAAAAAAGCACATTTACTAATAGCAATAAGCATGGAAGTTTTATTAGAGAAGAATTCGCCGACATTGGCCTCTCTTAAAGTTACGCTAACCAAAGATGATTATCAGCCTAAGGTTGATAAATCTATCAAGGATTACTCGAAACGTGTGAATTTAAAAGGCTTTCGTCCTGGCAAAGTACCATCCCATGTAATCCAGCGTATGTATGGAAAAAGCATATTGGTTGACGAAGTGAACAGTCTTTTGAGCAATGCAGTAAGCACTTATATCCGCGAAAATAAATTACAGGTTGTTGGGGATCCAATTCCTAACCGTGAAAAAGCAGAGGAAGCAAACTGGGACAAACCAGATCGTTTCGAATTCAGTTACGATCTTGGTGTTGCCACTGATTTCGAAGTTAATCTTTCTGAGGTTCCTGCTGTAAAACGTTATACCATTGATACTGACGAAAACGAGTTGACTAAAACTCTTGACAGCCTTCGTGAAAGATTTGCTGACAGCACGCATCCTGAGGTAAGCGAATTGGGCGATATGGTTTTTGGTGAACTGAAACAGGAATCAACGGAATTCACAACCCGTACAGCTATTCCTACAAAACAGGTGGCTGAAGAAAATCAGGCTAAATTTATCGGCTTGAAAAAAGATGACGTTGTAACTTTTGATATCCAGAATACTTTTGCTGACCAGTCTGCGATTGCGCATGTAACAGGTAAGAAAAAAGAAGATATCGGTGAGCTTTCAGGTGAATTTACTTTGATCGTTGAAGATATCACACGTTCTGCACCAGCTGAGGTTAACCAGGAATTTTTCGATAAAGTACTTGGACCAGGCGTTGCTGACAGTGAAGAAGTTTTCAATGAAAAAGTTACGGAGGTAATTAAAGGCAACTACGAACGCGAAACAGAAGCATTGCTTCGCCGTGATCTTGAAACTGCTTTGCTTGATTCGATCCAGATTGATCTTCCGGGCGAATTCCTTAAAGACTGGCTGGAACGTACCAACGAAGGCAAATTTACACGTGAGCAAATCGAGGAGCAATTTGAAGATTTCCAGAAATCTTTAAAATTGAGTCTGATTAAAAATAAAATTGCTGATTCACAAGGCGTTAAGGTTGAATATCCTGAAATCCTTGAATTCACAAAACAAATGGTTCGCGGTCAGTTTGGTATGTATGGTGACGATGACAGCATGGGCGATACCATCGACCGCGTTGCACAAGGTTATCTTGCAGACAAAGAACGTGATAACTATGCTCAGATTTTCAATCAGGTTTTTGATAATAAAATCATTGATATCGTTCGCAGTCAGGTTGCTACAGATGAGCAAACAATCAGTGTTTCTGAATTTGAAAAACTTGCAAAAGGTGAAGTTGCTTAATTTTTAAGAGTTTCATTTGGATATAATAAAACGAGGTCAACTTTTTAGAAAGTTGACCTCGTTTTATTATGACTACAATTCGCGTTGGTAAAGTTGCCGTGGAAAGTTAGAGCTTAAAAGAAAAAGAACAATCATTGCACCCGGCGCCCAGAAGATCCGGAACAAATGTGAAAGGTAATTTAGTCTCACTAACTTAGGGCAATTGTTAAAACGATATTTTGATTTGTGAAATGACAAAATGATACACTTTTTGAGTCATTTTAGGAAGTCAAATCACAGCCGGCTCCGGTCTTAGGAAACGGATGTTTAGTAAGACAGGCAATCTAATTAATTTTGGCTATGCTATCAACAGAACGGCTTATCCCACCATATGCTATCCAGACTTCTGTTTGCCACACTTCTTAAAGTTCCTAAACAATTTTACTCCCAATTAGTAGAATTATCATCCAATGTATTTATACGCCTATTTTTTCAAAATAAGACATATCAGTACCAGCTCGTTATTAGCAGCTTACTGATTGATATAGAAAAGTGCGAAAGGCAATTTTAATAGTAAGCAGAGAGTTGATAGCAAAAGTTTGCGTCAAAGCTGAGAGCCCGCTATTTATTTGATTTTAACGTAGATCATAATCCCCGCAGCCCCCATGGCGGTCAAGGTATCACCGGAAAGTGTGCCTGTGTAATGAAAGCCATTGCTGATATATACTTCTTTCCCTTTTAAAGTGTAGGGATATGGAGAAAGTGTTGAAAGATCGCCATCATATTTTGACCAAAATTCTACTTCCTTACTTGTTTTGAATTTCAGATAATTGTATCGATCCGGAATAAGGGTCCGCTGCCAGGTTGTGCCCACAAGTTCATTCGTTGGTTCCGGCTCAACATTTTCTTTTTTAGTGCAAGAGATCACTAAAAGTGCGAAGAATAGGGAAAGTAAGGTTGATTTCATGCTGAACGGTTATTAATGATTAGTACAATGCTGATAGTTTGTATTTCAATGAATTAGCCTGTTACCGCAAGTAACTAATTATATGTTAAATTCACAATAAACACCTCATTTCGTGAGACGGCTTCACCAAGTGCAGCTGCTGATCCGGAACAAAATGAAAAAAGTGCGCTCTCCTTGCACTATACCAAGAACTTTCCCAAAACACAGAACGGGGTCTTGTCCTGTGTTTTGTTGTTTAACATAAAATTGGTTATGAAACTTTTTGAGATGAATTCAATTTAATTTCTCCTGACTGGACTTTTTCTCGCTATTGCCATTTGTCCTTCAATGCCTTCTTAATTGCTTCCAGAATTGGCTTATCAAATTTTATATACTTTTCCAATTTAGAAAATATATTTTATTCGTAAAAAGCCTAAAACATTAAAATCCAATTGGCTCCCGGTGCTGCTGAATCTGTCTCCCGATTTCTACCGCCACCAAAGACCCGAATCTTTTTTTCCATTGATCCAGCTCGTTCTGCAGTTTGGCATTTGTTGCCATTAACCTTTCATTTTCCTGACGCAGCCATTCTGTTTCAGAAAGTGTTTTTGTTTCAAAACCCAGCAAAGCAGGAAGCGAAACATCCAGCAATTTTGCTATGTTTTCGAGCCGGGAAAAGGAAAGTTCTGTCCTGCCTCTTTCCATATCCCCATAGGCCGTGGTGGAAAGGCCGAGCATGTCAGCCATATTTTCCTGAGATAATTCTTTTTGCAGACGCAGCTGCCGTATTTTTTCTGATGGACTTATCGTATCGTTCATAGTCTGTATAGCGCAGAATAAATTTTAAGAATGAATTTCTGAAAGACTAATTTTTACTCGTATTATTGGCTTTAAGAGATAACATTTGCAAGTTAAAAACGATTCAACAAATTGCTTCTCGCAATTTTCGATAAATTATAACCGAAACAGACGAGGATTATTCAATGAAATGTTGATTTTTGTGAAGAACAAATCAGCATTTTCATAATTCGAAACTAAGCAGTAATGCTTTTTGTTCTTTAAAAGATGTACTCTATCCATTACATATTATTTTTAAATTAAAGTTTATTCATGAATCACGGAAATGAATTTAGAAAATATGCCGTTCACCATCTTGGAATGAGTGGCCTTACAGTTGACGGTTATATGAACCACACTGTTGAAAACATGACCCGTTCGGTAATTGAAGAGCGTCCGATGAACTTTCGTGAAGTGGATGTATTTTCGAGATTAATGGCCGACCGTATTATCTTTATGGGAACAGGTGTCGATGATAATATTGCCAATATAATTGTTGCCCAGCTTTTGTTTTTGGAATCAGCTGATCCTAAAAAAGATATCCTTATGTATATCAACAGTCCTGGTGGTTCTGTATATGCAGGTTTGGGTATTTATGATACGATGCAATATGTTCGTCCGGACGTTGCTACGGTTTGTACCAGTCTTGCAGCTTCAATGGGCGCAGTACTTCTGGCAGGCGGTGCGGCAGGAAAACGCTCGGCACTTCCTCATGCCCGTGTGATGATTCACCAGCCCTCTGGTGGTGCGCAGGGAACATCGGTTGATATTGAAATTACAACCCGTGAAATTGTAAAACTTCGTCATGAACTTTACGAGATCCTTGCAAAACATACTGGTCAGACAGCTGAGCAAATTGGTATTGATTCTGATCGTGATAAATGGTTACGTGCTGGCGAAGCCAAGGAATACGGATTAATTGATGAAGTATTAACGCGCGATACTAAATAAACCTTAATATCAGCCTTGTAAAAAACCATCCGGAAACTCATTTTCGGATGGTTTTTATTTTGTAGCCATGCTTGCATTTGGTAAGAAGCTTAAAAAGCCGGAACTTCGCAGAATAATATTGTTTGTTTACACTAATAAGTATTCAGATAAAAAATATTTATACTGTTTTACTTTTGATAAGGGTATGGATTTTGTTTAAACCTATATTTCAAGAAAGTTAACAGAATAGCATTCGCGGGTTTGAAACAATGTGCCGGATCATTTTGTTATAACTCAATTCGATAATACTTTTCACATGCCATTCCATTTCAAAGGCTGTGATTTTCATAATAATTTAAAAACTGTACATATTTCTCCGATGGCACAAGTAAGTTGTTCGTTTTGCGGACGCAAAAAAAATGAAGTAGAACTATTGCTTTCTGGTATTGATGCCCACATTTGTAATCACTGCATTGCTCAGGGGCATCAGGTTATTACCGAAGAGTTGAATTCCAAAGAAGATAAAAAGGATAAAAAGCCAAAATTACCGAAGTTAAAATCCATTCCTCCGACAGAAATCAAGCATTTTCTTGAACAATATGTGATAGGGCAAGATGACGCCAAGCGTTCCTTAGCTGTGGCTGTTTACAATCACTACAAACGCCTTAATCAAACTGCTACAGATGATGATGTGGTGATTGAGAAGTCAAATATCATTATGGTGGGTGAAACCGGAACTGGAAAAACGTATCTTGCCAAATCGATTGCCCGGATTCTTCAGGTTCCTTTTTGTATTGCAGATGCAACGGTTGTGACCGAAGCGGGATATGTCGGTGAAGATGTTGAAACCATTTTAACTCGTTTGTTACAGGCAGCGGATTACAATGTAGAAGCCGCGGAACGCGGTATCGTATATATTGATGAAATGGACAAAATTGCCCGTAAGTCTGACAATCCATCCATTACCCGTGACGTAAGTGGTGAAGGTGTGCAGCAGGCACTTTTAAAATTGCTGGAAGGCTCTTCTGTAAATGTACCGCCACAAGGAGGACGTAAGCATCCGGATCAAAAGATGATTACGATCAACACTGAAAATATTCTTTTTATTTGCGGGGGAGCATTTGATGGCATCGAACGTCACATTGCCAAACGCATTAATACACGCCCAATCGGGTTTTCCGGTGATAACCGTATCATTGAAATCTTTGATAAAGGAAATCTAATGCGTTACGTGACGGCACAGGATCTGAAATCTTTTGGATTGATCCCCGAACTGATCGGTCGTCTCCCAGTACTGACGCACCTTGATCCGCTTGACCGTGAAACGCTGCGCCGTATTTTGATTGAACCAAAAAATGCTTTGGTGAAACAATACGCAAAACTTTTTGCAATGGAAGGAATTACACTTCATTTTACCGATGAAGTTCTTGATTTTATTGTAGATCAGGCTATGCTTTGCAAACTGGGTGCACGCGGACTTCGTTCTATTTGTGAATCTATTATGACAGATGCCATGTTTGATCTGCCATCTCAAAAAGATGTGAAAGAATTTACAATGACGCTGGATTACGCTCAGGAAAAATTCAACAAATCATCGATGTCGCTGCTTCGTTCGGTAGCATAAAGCTGAGTTCAGTATTTTAGATTAAGCACCTCGTTACTCCCTGAAACAGGACAACGAGGTGCTTTTATTTTATATTCTATGCCAATAGTTCTATTTTGCATCAAAAATTAAGATTGTTATGGAAAATTGGTTATCAGGTAATAATATCGTCATCATAGGAGGAACAACGGGTCTTGGGTTTTCTGCGGCTAAAGCTTTTGTAAAACATGGCGCCAACGTTGTCGTGGTAGGAAGGAATCCGGAAAACTGCCTGGTTGCAGAATTACAACTGGGAAGTCAGTCCCGCGCTAAACAAGGTGATGCAACTCAACCCAATACGGCTTTGGAAGCTATACAATTATGCGTCCGTGAATTTGGCAGTTTTGACGGACTTTATCACGTGGCCGGCGGCAGTGGAAAAGAATATGGTGACGGCCCCTTACACCAGTTGACATTAAGCGGCTGGAACAGTACACTGGATCTGAATCTGACTTCCCTGATGTTGTCCAACCAGGCAGCTGTGCAGGCATTTTTGGGTATGGGAAAAGGTGGTGCGATCTTAAATATGAGTTCTGCACTTGACTTTTCTCCTTTTCCAGGTCATTTTTCGGCACATGCCTATGCAACAGCCAAGTCAGCTGTTATCGGATTTTCAAGATCGATTGCCGCTACGTATGCTCCAAATAATATCCGTATTAATGTACTCGCCCCTGCTATTATAGAAAGCCCGAAGAATAAAGACGAACAGATAGAAGAATTTATCAGTGCCAAACAAACCTTAAACGGAGGACGTTTTGGCTTACCGGCAGATTTAGATGGAGCGGCTGTTTATTTTATGTCTGACTATGCAAAATTTACAACAGGACAAATCCTGACCGTGGATGGTGGCTGGAACCTGACCGAAGGATAGCATAAAATTACCTTTTTGTAACTTGTAAAAATAAAATGAAAGAACCACCAGTTATTTTTCTGTTTATATTCACGTAATTTCGTCGATATAAGCTTTTACACCAACTGGTTTCTATTTATTATAAAATAATTACAAAAATATGGCTACCGGACCGATTGTAACACTAACCATTAACCCGGCTCTGGATAAAAGTGCGAATGTAGACCGCATTGTCCCGGAAAATAAACTACGCTGTGACACGCCTAACTTTGAAGCGGGCGGTGGCGGAATTAATGTCGCAAAAGCCATTCACCGGCTGGGAGGAAATCCGATTGCTATTTTTACCATCGGCGGTCCGACAGGGCAGCGTTTACATAAACTGGTAAAAAGCGAAGGAGTTGAAACACTGGTTATTGAAACAAAACAATGGACCAGGGAGAACTTTCACGTACTGGAAACCAGCACCGGATTTCAATACCGTTTTGGTGTTCCCGGCTCAGAGCTTATGCCAACTGAAGTACGCTCTATTCTGGAAACCATTGAAGAGTTTGATCCAAAACCTTCTTATATAATAGCCAGTGGAAGTTTGCCCCCTGGTGCACCAGAAGATTTTTACGGACAAATTGCAAGAATCGCACATAAACAAGGTGCGAGGTTCATAGCGGATGCTTCCGGTGATGCGCTTAAATCAGCCACAGAAGCAGGTGTATATTTGTTAAAACCCAACATTACTGAGCTTAGCCAGCTCGTTGGTGTAGATAAACTGGAAATGGATGATGTGGATGATGCAGCCCGTGCGCTCATTATTCGGAAACAATGTGAAGTTGTAGTTGTTTCTATGGGTGCCATGGGTGCCATGTTGGTAACAGAAGATCAGGTTGAGCATATTCCTGCGCCGCCGGTTAAGAAAAAAAGCGCTGTAGGTGCCGGAGATAGCATGGTAGCAGGTATTGTCTGGACGCTTTCTCAGGGAAAATCTTTACGTGAGGCTGTTCGGATGGGTGTTGCCTGCGGCTCGGCGGCTACAATGAATTCAGGAAGCGAATTATTTAAAATGCAGGACGTTGCCAAGTTAATGGATTGGCTTAACCGCTATGGAAAACGTTATTCAGGAATTTCATAATTGCACTTAACATTATTTTGTTAACTCATATACAAGAAGACCTTGCCGGATAAACCTGCAAGGTCTTTTTATTGGAAAACAAATAGAGACTATACAACTTAAGGACATTAATAGTTACTAATCCATTCTATTAAAATGTTTAAGATTCACCAGTTTGTTTACGTATTAGCCGGATTGCCAAAGCATTTACTGACATGGTAAGAACAGCAAGGATTCCATAAGCAATACCAACAGGCATAACCGGGACAAGCCACCAAACGCCAACAAGAAAAACGACAAAACCATAACTTGCAGAAAGAAGGCCGAACAGTATCCTTGACGTTGCTTGTGGCCCCTGCTGTACATGGGTAAAAACAGCTAAAGTCGAAGTCATAATAGGAAATGGTGTCAGTATCCCACTCCAGGTTGGCCCCAGTTTATCCGCAAGCTGCGTTAACAATACGACAAATAAAGTAGCCACAATCATTCTCAACGGAATGTCATAAGAAGGAGATTTACGATATTCAGGCTGGTCTTTTGGTTTTGGAAAAATATATAGTACGCCAGTCAGCACAATGATATTCAGCAATACCGCAGCAGGCAACGCAGGTGTTCGTCCCAATGCTGCCAATGCTACAATAAAAAATGCTACATAGCTGAGCAATAACGCCGGAAGCCAGTGCATTCTAGGTGCTGCAATCGAATAAATAAGGGCAAAAAAAGTGGTTCCGATAGAACCCATCAAAGCAGATGGAACAGTGGAAGCAGCAAAATCAGCACCGTGTTGGATGGCGATAAAAAAAGAAATCGGACCTGCAATCCAAGGGAAACCTCCTACCCAGCCACCAAATCCTTCTCCCCATTTCCTGACAGAAAGTGTAACACCCGCGATCAGCGGAGGCATCAGTAATATTTTTATCAATAAGAGATCGGGCACTTTATAATAGATTTATAGTAGTTTAATGACAGGTTCACAGTAATAAGTGGTTATCAAATTTACAAGCTTAAAAATAAAAGCTTTGAAGAAAATCCAAAATTATATTGCAACGTAGTTGCATAAGTTATACTTTTGCAACATTGTAGCATAATAATAATTGTAGAATAATTATTTCGCTTCTATTCTGAACATATTTGCAGAATACAGGATTAAGAAAATTTGATGCTGATGAAAAATTATTTTTTATTATTCTTATTATTTTTCGCTTCTTTCATGGCTTATGGCCAGAATACTTCCTGCGCCTGCTTTATCAAAGGAATTGTACGCGATCAGCATAGTGGTCAGCCGATTGCAGGAGCTACCGTACTACTGACCGGAACAACAAACGGTGTTTTTACAGATGATAAAGGACGTTACGAGATCCGTGATTTATGTCCTGGTTCTTATCAGCTTGAAGCCCGGATTGTTGGATATAGCGCTTACAAACAAACACTGGACCTTACAGCAGGACACGAAGAAAATTTTACGCTCCAGGAACAGGAAGTACATTTAAAAGATGTTGAGATTACAGCAAAGCGAACGGATGCCCCTTCATCCCAACCCCTAACTACGCTTTCGGGTAATGATCTGGAACAAACGCGCGGACAAACATTAGGTGAAAGTCTTAAAGGAATTTCCGGAGTGACTTCCATGCAAACAGGCTCTTCTATTTCCAAACCCGTGATTCATGGCTTGCATAGCAACCGTGTGCTGATCATGAATAATGGCGTTCGTCAGGAAGGCCAGCAATGGGGCTCTGAACATGCGCCTGAAATTGATCCTTTTGTAGCAACACGTTTGTCGGTAATTAAAGGTGCTGCCGGTGTTCGTTACGGTTCTGATGCCATTGGCGGAGTCATTCTGGTGGAACCGGAAGAGCTTCCATTTGACAAACCGCTGAGTGGCGAAATCAATTTGGTTGGTTTTACAAACGGCCGGCAAGGTGTAGCCTCTTCCACTTTACAGGGAGGAATAAAGGGATTATTCGGTTTTGGCTGGCGGGCCCAGGGAACAATCAAACGTGGTGGAAATATCCGCACTCCTAATTATTTTCTGGATAATACTGGCATCAATGAAAAAAACTTTTCATTTGGAGCAGGTTACCATCACAAAGGATTTGGTGTCGATCTTTTTTACAGTCGTTTTGATACAAAAATCGGAATATTTTCAGGTTCTCATATTGGCAGCATTACGGATTTACTCAATGTTATAAACAACGGCGAGCCCTTTGTCAAATCAGGTTTTGATTACAAAATAGGCAGACCAAATCAAAATGTAACGCACGATCTGCTGAAAGCAGAAGTACATTATAATTTTCAGGATGGAAATCGTTTGCAGTGGACTATTGCACAACAAGTAAATAACCGGAATGAATACGATCTGCACGTTCCCCGTAACGACTCCATAGCAGCCCTGAACCATCCGGAATTGACTTTCAAACTGAACACACTGACTAACGACCTGATCTGGGACCATAAACCAATTGCAGGAAAAATTTCCGGGCAAGTGGGTGTAACTACATTATACCAGTACAACCTGATGACTGGCCGGCCTTTAATCCCCAATTTCAACCAATTCAACATAGGCGCTTTCTGGATTGAAAGATATGTAAAAAACAATTGGGAATTTGAAGCCGGTATTCGCTATGATTATCGTACGCTCAGTACTTACCGAATTGTAAACCGTATAAAAAGATCAAATCATTTTGATTTTCATAATGGCTCAGGAACCATCGGAGCAACCAGAAATTTCACGAACCATCTATCCGCAAAACTGAACACAGGTACTGCCTGGCGGGCTCCTAATGTAAGCGAATTATTCAGTGATGGTGTACATCATGGTGCTGCTGCCTTCGAAAAAGGCGATTCTACTTTACATCCGGAAAAAGCACTTAACACCATTGCCAGTATAAAGTACGCCAGTGAAAAGCTAACGGTTGAAATCGGAGGGTACTTTAACTATATCAAAGATTTTATTTATCTGAAGCCTCAGCAGGAACCTATCTTAACGGTAAGAGGTGCATTTCCTTATTTCAAATACACACAGACCGATGCTTCTTTCAAAGGAGTTGATATGTCTGTGGCCTGGCAATTTGTCAAAAACACTACAGTAACAAGCAAGCTTAGCTACCTGAAAGCGTATGATACCCGGAATGAAAATTATTTGGTGATGATTCCTGCGAACCGATGGGATAACCAGCTAAGACATGAAATACCTCAATTGGGAAATTTGCATCATCTGTTCTTATCCGTAGGAAATCTCTGGGTTGCACGACAAAAACGTGTTCCGCCAAACAGTGATTTTTTGCCGCCTCCCTCTGCCTATTCACTGTGGAATATTCAGGCAGGAGGTACAATCCACCTATCCGACAAACAGCAGCTTGAAATCGGGCTTTCTGTCCAGAACTTGTTCAATACTGTTTACAGAGACTACATGAACCGCTTCCGGTATTATTCTGATGATATTGGCCGGAATGCTTCGCTTCGGATTAAGTGGAAATTTGGAGCCTGAAAATTATAATCTTTTTACTAATTAAATAATCAATGTATGAACATGAATCGCAAATTAACCTGGATATTACTGTTTGGCGTAGCTACGCTTTTTACTCAATGTAAAGACTCTGGCGATGAAGTAGAAGCTGACGACGAAAATGAGCTGATTACTTCGGTTACTCTGACATTTACAGAAGTTGGAACCGGGACTGTGACCACCTTCGCCTATAAAGATCCGGACGGAGATGGAGGAAATGCACCGACGAAGTTTGATACCATTTCTCTGAAAGCCAACACAAGTTATACCTTAACTCCTGCATTTCTTGACGAGAGCAAAACGCCCGTTGATGATATCACCGCAGAAATTAATGAAAAAGCAGACGAACATTTGCTGGTTTACACACCCAGCCCAGCGACCTTGCTGACTTATACCTATGGAGATAAGGATGAGGATGGGTACCCGATTGGTTTAAAAGGAACTGCAAAAACCGCACAAGCAGGTATAGGGAAATTGAAAGTACAGCTTCGTCATCAGCCTGATACTAAAAACGGAACGCCTGCACCAGGAAGTGATGACGTAAATATAGACTTCAATCTAATCGTTAAGTAGGTAGAATAAAGTTAAAAGTAAGTCTGAAAAATATCAGGCTTACTTTTTTTATTTCATTACACATTCCGGGCAAGTTCCCTGGATTAGCAAATTAAAACTTGTTGGCTGGTATCCTTGTGGCAAAGCAACATTTGGGATATGTAAATTTTCAAGACAATTAGTTTTTCCGCAGCCATTGCACTTAAAATGAATATGATCGTGCTGATGCTTTTCCTCTGAACACTGGTGAGAGCAAAGCGCATAACGCAACCCTTCATCGTCCAGAACCTTGTGAATAATTCCTTTTTCCAGAAAGGTTTTTAACGTACGATAGATAGTTACCCGGTCATAACTTTCTCCCAGCGCACCTTCCAGATCACCATGAGAAAGCGCATTTTTTTTATTTATAAAAGCTGAAAGAACATCTTCCCTGCACGTAGTCGTACGCAAATGATGGCCTTTTAGTGTTTCTCTTAACTGCTCCATTTTCAACCCATTTAATTCATTTCTGGTATTGGCTACCTTAAAAACCCTTTGTGCCAAAGTTAAGTTCTAAGTTCACCAAAATCGTCATAATGACAAAATCTTTTCTTTTTCTCGTCTAATCATACAACAAAATAAAATGCAACAATGTTGCATTTGAATATTTGAAGTTTTACTTTTGTATCCTTATCATTCAAAGAGGTAATGACGCATTCACACAACAAGGCAGATTATGTTGGAATTTTAGGATCCGTTCTATGCATTATTCATTGCGTAGCTATGCCTGCAATGGCTATTGGTACTTCCCTTACGCATAATCATCATATGCACCTAGGTTTTATTTCACTTGATTATTTCTTTATTCTGATCAATGGAATAGCCGTTTACTTTGCGACCAGAAATCACAAATCGCTTTTACTAAGAATATTTCTTTGGAGTGCTTTATTAATTTTTGCAGTTTCCCTGATTTTTGAAGGACGCCATGATCTTTTTCAGTGGCTGGGTTATCTGGGTTCTGTTTTATTAATCGCAGGGCATTTTATTAATTTGTACATCTGCCAGATAGCACCCAGAGTAAAGCTGAAAATTTCCTGATTTATTTATCGTACCGCACTTCAAAGCGACCCAGGTCCGGGCGGTTTGACCGATGCCTTTCTAATTCATAATCAAATATCGCTTTTCCTACATCACGCATAAATGGCAGGCCAATCGTATCATAGTCATATTTATCATCATTGAAAATCTGGTCTTCATTGCAATAAATGACAGCGGTCAGCATGAACTCGATTCCTTTTTCAAAGTCTGCGATGTAGGCATTATCGAGCAAGTACCCATAAGCATCACCAGATTTATTGAATAACCGGATGTGCCTTGGAAGACGCGTTTTTGTTCCCCCAAATAATAGGAATTTACAATAGCCGTCGTAATAATCATCGGTATAATGCGCAGGAAATTCTGTTTCAACCGGGAACTGCGACATGTACTGATAGACGAAACGATAATCTTCCTTAGTCAGATTAAATCTTTCTTTGGCAGGTACACTTTCCGGAAAAAAAAGTGCTTTTAATAGTTTATGCTGGTCTTCAAGGGCAAAATAATTTTTTTCGGTAAAGTCAAAAGGCTCATGAATCAAAGTTCCGTCTTTCATATACCCTACCCCTTTTCTAATGGGATCGGAAGAAATAAATTTCTGATCCGAATATTTTCCAGGCTGTTCGTAAACCAGTTTTCCGTCTTTTTCAAAACGGATCGGATTGGTATAACGGTTATTTTCAGTACCAATTGAAGATTCAAGCCTATGTGATATTCTCACATTCTTATATCCTTTTGCATGCAGCGAATCATTAAAATCTTTCTGCCCGATAAATTCATACAACCTGTTAAAAGCATCATTATCACTGGCCAGAAGTATTTTTTTAGCATAATGTGCTACGGATGGCATTTTGTTCTCAGCCGTTGTATCTGTTGTTACGGCTGTTTCTTCCGGCCTATCAGCTCCGGTGAGCATGGGTGTATATTTATCTATGCCAAGTGTATTAAGTTTTTCTAAAGCGAGCAGCACAGCAGGAAGTTTTACAGTACTGGCCGGATAAAAGTATTTAGCATTGTTTACCTGATAACCATAGGTTGTAAAATGCGGCTCATTCTTTTTGTTGCGATCAATTTTTGTATAAATAATCTGAACCTCATATTTTCCAGGATTATCTAAAACAGTGGTCAGATGTGCAGAATGCTTTTTAAGCAGTTTTTCTAAAAACGGACCATTATTAATCTGCGCCATAGCAGGCAGCGTGATTATGCTAACTAAAAAGCAGGTCACTATTCTAAAAACAGGGAATCGGATATCTGAACAGATCATGGTAAAACAACAGGCACGTGGTTAGCGAAGATACAATATTTTAATTTTAAAGGATATGTGGAATTATATTTAACTACTTTATGCCTTTACTATTAAAATGTAAAATAATGACGACAAATGGAAGAAAATAAATTGCGCAGTCAAGGCTGGTTTGGGAAAGAAGGAAAAGACGGATTTATATACAGAGCTTGGATGAAAAACCAGGGATATCCGGCTGATGAATTTGAAGGTCGTCCTGTCATTGGTATTTGTAACACGTTTTCCGAACTTACACCCTGCAACGGCCATTTCCGCGAACTGGCGGAATCTGTGAAGAGAGGTGTATGGGAAGCAGGCGGATTTCCACTGGAATTCCCGGTCATGTCGTTGGGCGAAACCCTTATTAAACCTACCGCCATGTTGTACAGAAATCTGGCCAGTATGGACGTAGAGGAATCCATTCGTGCCAATCCAATTGACGGTGTGGTACTGCTCTGCGGGTGTGATAAAACGACTCCGTCTCTGGTCATGGGCGCAGCCAGTGTGGACATTCCCACGATCGTCGTTTCCGGAGGACCTATGCTGACAGGCCGTTACCGTGGAAAAACCATTGGAACAAGCGATGTATGGCGGTTTAGTGAAATGTACCGGAAAGGAGAAATCTCCCAGGAGGAATTAACAACGGCCGAAGCGTGTATGTGTCGGAGCCAGGGGCACTGTGCCGTGATGGGAACAGCCTCAACGATGGCTTGTATGGTTGAATCCTTAGGTTTGACCTTACCTGAAAATGCCGCAATCCCAGCCGCAGATTCACGCAGAAAAGTGATTGCTCAATTATCGGGGCGTCGGATTGTTCAAATGGTAAAAGATGATCTGCGTCTTTCTCAAATATTAACCCGGGAGGCATTTGAAAACGCCATTATGCTAAATGCGGCCATTGGTGGTTCAACCAATTTTGTAATCCATTTACTTGCTATTGCCGGCCGTATCGGTGTCGAGCTTTCTTTGGATGATTTTAATGCTTTATGTGAAAAGATTCCGCTTTTGTTAAATCTTCAGCCATCAGGCGGATATTTCATGGAAGATTTTTATTATGCCGGCGGTTTACCAGTTGTAATCAAAGAAATGCTTTCATTGTTGCACCAAAATGCTATTACGGCTAATGGGAAAACAGTTGCTGAAAACTGTGCATCAGCAGAATGTTTTGATGCTGAAGTAATCGGAACGCTGGAAGAACCTGTAAAAGATCTTACCGGCCTGGCCGTTGTCAGAGGTAACCTGAGTGTGAATGGCGCTGTAATCAAACCATCCGCTTCGTTAAAACCCGAACTTATGCAGCATCGTGGTAAAGCAGTTGTGTTTGAAGATATCGATGATTATAAAGCAAGATTGGACGACCCGAACCTTGATGTGGATGAAAACAGTATTCTGGTACTTAAAAACGTAGGGCCAAAAGGATATCCCGGCATGCCGGAAGTCGGAAATATGTCGTTACCAAAAAAATTGCTTGCGAAAGGAGTAATTGATATGGTCCGGATCTCTGACGGACGTATGAGTGGTACCGGATTTGGAACGGTTGTATTGCATATTTCTCCGGAAGCAGCCGTAGGAGGCGTGCTGGCCTTAGTGCAGGACGGTGATTATATCGAACTGGATGTGGAGAACAGAAAATTAAATCTGGAAGTATCCGATGAAGAACTGGAACGTCGTCGTGCCTTATGGAAACCTTTGGATATGGGTTACAACCGGGGATATGTTAATCTTCATATAAAGCATGTAATGCAGGCCCACGTCGGTGCAGATCTTGACTTTTTAAGAGGCGGATCTGGTGACAAAGTGACGAGGGATTCACATTAAAATCAAGCCTGGTAATTTTTGCTAATTACCAGGCTATACAAACCTAACCCACTAAAATAATGACTACGGAACTATTTAATAATCAGGTTGCCATTGTTACGGGTGCCGGACAGGGAATTGGCTTTGAGATTGCAAAACAGCTGGCAGTAAAAGGAGCAGGTGTAATACTTAATGATGCTGATCCCGATCTGGCTGCACAGGCTGCCAATTCCATTCGTGGACTTGGCGGTGAATGTATTGCTTTTGCAGGAGACGCCTCTCAGCAGGAAATCATTGACGGGATGGTTGCAGAAGCTGTGCGTTGCTTTGGAAAATTAACCATAGCCGTTGCTAATGCAGGTATTACACTATTTGGGGATTTTTTTGACTACCCGAAAGAAAATTTACAGAAGGTTCTGGAAGTTAATCTCATGGGTTCCTTTCTTTTGACCCAGGCTGCAGCTAGACAAATACGGACACAAAAATCAGGAGGAAGAATTCTACTGATGTCTTCTGTTGTAGGGCATCAGTCACATAAATTTCTGGGTGCTTATGCCATGACCAAAGCTGGCCTGGAAATGCTTGCAAAAAACCTTGTACTGGAATTATCTCCGCATGGGATCACGATCAATGCCGTAGCACCTGGCGCTACACTGACAGAAAGAACTTTGACAACGGATCCTTCTTATCCAAAAATATGGTCTGGAATAACACCCATGGGCAGGCCGGCCATTTGTGAAGACATAGCAAATGCAGCACTTTTCCTACTTTCACCTTATTCAGGGCATATTACCGGACAAAGCCTCATTGTAGATGGCGGATGGTCATCCGTGAGTCCACTTCCAGATTTGAGCAATATGGATGTTTAATATAATAGTTAATCTTCTGATCCTTCAGTAAATAATTGTGCTTCCAAATTATCAACATTTCCTTCCTCAGAGATAAAAAGCTCTCTGGGCTTGGTGGAAGCAGCCGGCTGAACCGTCATAAAATTGCGGTATTGCTCTTCTGTAATAATCTTGAGCTGCATAGCTCTTTTCAAAACCATGGGAAAGGGTACTTTGAAAAAATTAGCTATATCTGAAGCAAGAAATCCCGGAATTTTAGAAATTCCGTCTCTAAAAAAACTTTCAACATCTTTGTAGGGCAGCAAGGCATCAAATATTAATTGCTCTGAACGGCTGGCCAGAGAAACCGGATTGACATAAGCCCTATACAAGCCAAGAGAAACAGTCAGCAGATGGATGTGGTAATTACGCTCATTAATCTCAGAAGCCGCATTGACAAATACCCAACCCTTTTGGTGGTACATACAGGCAAAACCTTTGAAAACGGCATCAACATTATGAAGCTGTGCAATCTTTATTCCTTCCGGATAAGGCAGCTTATGTCCGATCTGATGCACGATATCCTGCGCATAGGATACATCCGCAGCTTCACCGGCTGGTTCGATGATCCAGTCGCCATGAACTAGTCCTTCAAAAAGTTCATCAGCAAATTCCTGGCTTTCTTTCTGTCCAAGATGTAAAATAATTCGGTTTCCACGAACGGAAAAATCGAGCGGAAGCTGATTTTTTACTTGCTTTCTGGCCATCTTTTTATGAAGAAGTATTTTTTATTTATATCAAAGATACATTCTTACATGATTCACTACAACAATAGGGATCACTTTATCTCCACTGTAATGTATTCAGCAGATGAATCATATCTTTCTGAATAAAGTTAACGACAGGCGCAAGTGAATCATTTTTTGTTGCTGTTGAAAAATAGATGGCTCCTCGTAAAAAGTGCTTCGTGCTATCCGTTGTATAGAATTGATAAGGGCTTGGCACATCACCTTCAATCTTAAAAAGCATAGCTGCAAGATTGCCTTTTGTCATTAATTTTTGAGCCTGGATTGAAGAAGCACGTACCTGGTGTTTACCCGTTAGCTTGAATGAGTCATTGATATAAGCCTGCAAACGCCTGGAATCATTTTTGATATCCTTGTAGGTAAGCTGAATATTGGCATTAAAACCTGGGTAATAAATATAAATCCAGTCCTTGTCAGCTTGCGCAAAAGTATCAGGCAATATCCTGGCCGAAGTAGAATATTCAAACGTATAAGGGTGCTCTTCTGTCAGTTTTTGATAAAGTTGAGGCGGCAGATCAATGCGATTAAAACCTTTTGGCCTGGGTACATAAGCTTGCTGATCATTTCGACAGGAAAAAAGTGATAATGAACTTACAAAAAGAAATATAAAGAGAAGGAAACGGTTTTGCATTGATGTCAGGATTTCTTTTGACGAAATTTTAGCCCGCAAAGCTAACGAAAAGACGGGTACAATATTTTGGTTTAGTAATGCTACATAACAAAATAAGAAGCCACTTCTAAGATGGCTTCTTATTTTATCATACAGGTTAAATCAATATAACATTATTCAACCGTTACAGACTTGGCAAGATTTCTTGGCTGGTCAACATTTCTGCCGCGCATGACCGCTATATAATAAGAGAGCAGCTGCAATGGAATCACCGATACAAGCGGCGTCAAAATCTCATGCACTTCAGGCACTTCAATGACAAAATCCACCATGCCCCGGATCAGTGTATCACCTTTGGTAACAATGGCAATAACGCGACCTTTGCGTGCTTTCACCTCCTGAATGTTGGATACGATTTTTTCGTAAGAACCATCCTTTGTTGCCAGAAAAACAACCGGCATGTCCTCATCTATTAGGGCTATAGGACCGTGTTTCATTTCAGCAGCCGGATAACCTTCTGCATGGATATAGGAGATTTCTTTTAATTTCAGTGCACCTTCCAACGCTACAGGAAAATTCAATCCGCGGCCGAGGTAAATAAAATTACGTGCATATGTAAAAATAAAAGCAATTTCTTTAATCCGGTCAGCATGCTCAAATACTTCCTGCACTTTGGCAGGTATACTTTCAAGTTCAGCTAAAAGCTGCTCGTAAGTTTCGTTAGAAATAGTCCCTTTTCTTTTGGCAACGGCAATAGCGATCAGCGTTAAAACAGTTACCTGCGCAGTAAATGCTTTGGTACTGGCTACACCAATCTCTGGCCCGGCATGTGTATAGGCACCGGCATGTGTTGCGCGTGCAATAGAAGAACCAACCACATTGCAAACGCCGAAAATAAGAGCACCTTTCGACTTCGCCAGTTCAATAGCGGCTAAGGTATCGGCTGTTTCTCCGGACTGAGAAATGGCTATTACAATATCATTCTTTTTAATGATCGGATTTCTGTAACGGAACTCGGAAGCATATTCAACTTCTACGTTGATTCTTGCAAGCTCTTCAAAAAGATATTCGGCAACCAGTCCGGCATGCCAGGATGTTCCGCAGCCCACAATTACTATTCTTTCCGCAGCAGCCAGTTCATCAATGTAATCTGCCAGTCCGCCAAGCTGCAGATGTGCATCCGAGGAACGTAGCCTTCCACGCATACTATCAGCAATTGAACGAGGCTGTTCAAATATTTCCTTAATCATGAAATGGTCATAACCACCTTTTTCAATGGTTTCAAGTTCCATTTCAAGTTTCTGAATGTATGGGACTTTTTGGGTGTTATCCAGATTTTGAATACTCAGCTCACCATTGCGAATCACGGCAACTTCATAATCATCCAGATACACTACATCTTTTGTATACTCAATAATAGGCGTAGCATCAGAAGCAAAGAAGAATTCATTTTCGCCAATGCCAATGACCAAAGGACTACCCTTTCTGGCAGCAATTAGCTGATCAGGAAAATCGACGGACATTACCACAATGGCATAAGCACCAACTACTTCCAGAAGTGCAAGCCTTACTGCTTCTTCAAGTGACTTTCCGGTTTCATTCTGGATATCTTCAATAAAATGAATCAGTACTTCCGTATCAGTGGCACTATGAAAAACATGTCCTTTTTGCAGCAGATTTTGTTTAATGGAAGCATAATTCTCAATGATACCATTGTGAATGATAGCAAGTTTATGGTCATTCGAAAAATGAGGGTGTGCATTAACATCATTAGGTTCTCCATGGGTTGCCCAGCGTGTATGTCCAATGCCGATCGTAGATTTCAATTGCTTTCCTTGAAGCTGGTTTTCCAGATCAGAGACTTTCCCCTTTTTCTTATAAATGTTCAATTTTGAATCTTCTATCAGGGCCACTCCCGAACTGTCATAGCCCCTGTATTCTAATCGCTTTAAGCCTTTTATAATTAAAGGGTAAGCGTCTCTGCTTCCTACGTAAGCAACAATTCCGCACATATTTTCTTAATTTATTTGGATGTATGTATAGTATTTCCATACAAATAAATAAGAATCAGGATTGGATAACAAACTTAATCCTGAAAATTATCCAATTTTCATAGAGTGCTCGAACACACCTTATTATATTCATTCTTCTTCAACAGGATCTTAAAAAATCTTAATAATTATGTACGCCATATCTTTCCGTACTCTGGACATTTACCTGTTTCAATCTTCAACGAATTAAGCACAAAAAATGGCGACCAGATTCTGGCCGCCATCTCTCTATTCAATACTTGTATTTCTAGCTTACTAGATCCTGATACAGGTTGTAATAAGATTCCGAGAATTTTTCATCTTCCTCGTTCAGTTCAACACGTTTCGGAGTGTCATTGAAAATCTGGTTCAGACTATCACTGCAATGTTCTTCCGCTTTAACAACGGCGTCAGCATAAGCACATCCAATCTTAATAAAACCTTCAAAATCCGCTGAATGAAGATGAGAAAGTGCTTCATCACTTACATCAATTGCTTTTGCCTTACTTTGCAGATCTGCATCAAATTTATAATCAAACGCATTATTATGAACAGTAAACACACTTTTCGTATCCTTAAACATCGGATCGTTACGATACGTTGTTTTAAGATACATAGGAATAAGAGCTGTCATCCAGTCATTGCAATGCACAACATCAGGAGCCCAACCCAGTTTCTTTACTGTTTCTAAAACGCCTTTGCAAAAGAAAATGGCACGCTCATCATTATCATCGTAAAAGTTATTCTCTTTATCAAAGAAAACAGATTTACGGTGAAAGTAATCATCGTTATCTATAAAATAAACTTGTAATTTGGCATTTGGAATGGATGCTACCTTGATAATAAGCGGTTTTTCCTCATCCCCAACCGTAATATTAATTCCTGACAATCGAACTACTTCGTGAAGCCTGTTTTTACGCTCATTGATTAGACCAAATCGAGGTACCAAAATCCTTATTTCTGCTCCACGTTCCTGCATTGCCTGCGGAAGTCTTCTTACATAATCCGCAACATCTGTGGTTTGGAGAAAAGGATTGATTTCACTGGCTACATACAAAATTCGTAGTTTGTCCATTAGATATTTAGCAGTTTGTGAAAAAAAGTTTTGCAAAATTACATAAAAAAAAACGGATTTTCAATAGAAATTAAAAACTAATTGTAATATTGCGCAGAGTTTGGCCAAACCTATGCCAAATGTTTTAGAAACCCCCTGCGAAAAGGCCGGAGTAAATCGTTTAGCAGCAAACATGAAGAATTCAGTTTGTACCAACCCGGCATCTTCTACTTTATAAATATTTTCATGGAAGTTTTTACTTCAGTATACAGCCTCAAAAATTTTCTCATCCGGCAACGTCTCGAAAATAAAACAATCGGATTAGTCCCAACCATGGGTGCGTTGCACGAAGGGCATATTTCACTGATTGAAACGGCAAGAAACCAGAACGATAGTACGGTTTGCAGTATTTTCGTCAATCCTACCCAGTTTAATAATCCGGAAGACCTGGCCAAATATCCCAGAACACTCGAAGATGATTGTAAGATGCTTGAAAAAGCGGGCTGTTCGGTCGTTTTTGCACCAACGGTAGAGGAAATGTATCCGGAGCCAACAATGCTTACGATGGATTTTGGATTGCTTGAAACCGTCATGGAAGGTGCTTCACGTCCCGGCCACTTTAATGGTGTGGGTATTGTGGTTTCAAAATTGTTTAATATTGTTCAACCCGACAAAGCATATTTCGGCCAAAAGGATTTACAACAGGTAACAGTTGTGAAACGTCTGGTTGCAGATTTATCTTTCAATCTGGAACTGGTTGTTTGTCCCACAGTAAGAGAAACGGACGGACTAGCCATGTCGTCCAGAAACAGGAGATTAAACAAAGAGGAAAAGGCACATGCACCGATTATTTATAAAATACTTCTGGATGCAAAAGAAAGAATACTTTCCGGTGGAGATATTGAAGAAATAAAAGAATCAGTACAAAGTGAATTCCTTGCGCTGGCGGGGTTTGAACTTGATTATTTCGAAGTGGTCAATATCCGTACCTTACAGCCTATTCATACTTTGGGAGCTGTTGGCACTACAGCGCTTTGCATCGCTACTTTTTTAGGGCCGGTGCGGTTGATTGATAATATTGTTTTTTGAAATAAAAACGGGTGTAAACAAGAAAAGCCTCAGCAATGAGGCTTTTCTTGTTTACACCCGTTTGATAAAATTTAATTCTATCAGCAACTTTGTATTCTATGATAATTTCCAGTCTCCGCGGTAAGTACGTTTTACGAACTGGTTTGCTTCGTCAAAGTTTGTAATTTTCATGTTTGTTCCATCCCACAACAGTTTTTTGCGACCTGGATAGTCAAAGCCCTTTCCGTCTGCTCTCGCCTGACGAAGGTTGTAACTGCGAATTCCAAGGTTACCCATAATTACAGTTTCCGTAAGCGGTCCTGCATAATCAAAGGAAGATGTCAGTGCTTTATGTTCCTTGCTTTGGAAACCAGCTTTACAAGCATCTGACCAGGAAACATGATGGCCAAATTCTGGCATTACGGTGTATTTATTACCAAAATCATTATCCTTGTATTCCAGTTTCGTACCATTTTTCAGGTATACTTTCGGATCTTTACCATATGTCCCGCAAGTCATAACACCTTTTTCTCCGATCAACATAACACCATTGCTGCTGTCTGGTTCTCCTAACGGATCGTTAGCAGGGATTAAATCCGGATGGAACGGACGTAATCCGCCGTCGTGCCAGGTCAGGGTAACCGGAGTCTTATTCACTTTATTAGCCGGAAATTTCAATTGTACACGTGAAGATGGCGGACAACCTTCCGGAATATATTCAGGAGTCCAGTCTTTAATAAATACCGAACCGGCACTACATTCCAGCTCCGTAGGATATCCCAATCCAAGTGTTCTGAAGGCAGGGTCAATCAGGTGACAGCCCATATCGCCCAAAGCACCGGTACCAAAATTCCACCAGCCACGCCATTTAAACGGATGCCAGGCCGGGTTATAATCCACCCATTCAGCAGAGCCAACCCATAAATCCCAATCCAATCCTTCGGGAGTTGGCATTTTTGCCGTTGGAACAGGAATACCCTGCGGCCACACCGGACGGTTCGTCCAGACATGCGCTTCACGTACATTTCCAATCAAACCCTTATTGAACCACTCTTTCATCTGAGTTTGAGCTGGATTGGAAGCGCCCTGATTTCCCATCTGGGTTACTACTTTATATTTTCTTGCAGCTTCCGTAAGCATACGTGCTTCATAAATATCATGCGTCAATGGCTTCTGTACGTAGACATGTTTTCCTCTCTGCATGGCTGCCATGGCGATGATCGCATGCATATGATCAGTAGTTGAAACAGTCACGGCATCAATATCCTTATCCATTTCATCAAACATGCGTCTGAAATCCTTATATTTTTTCGCATCCGGATGAAGCTCAAAATTCTTTGCTGCCTGATTCCAGTCCACGTCGCAAAGTGCTACTAAATTTTCTGCACCTTTATTCCAGGCATTGTTCGTATCCGAAAATCCTTTCCCCCCCACACCTATACCGGCTATATTCAGTTTGTCACTTGGCGCGATAAATCCTTTGCCCAGTACATTCCTTGGAACGATAAAAAAACTCCCCACGGCTGCCGCAGTAGTTTTCTGAAGAAAGTCACGACGGGTGACACCGTTTGGTTTATTCTCTGTATTCATCGGGTTTTGGTATTGATATGTTAATTAAATTCAAAAGCATACTTGTACTAATTCATACTGAACGTAAAGAATAAGGACTTAAATATAATGATGTTAAGATATATAGTACTATTTTTTATACTTATTTTAATATGAAATTTAATATAAACTAAATTTCCAACAAGAGATTTTAATGACAATTATGCCGTTATTATCAATTGGAACTACGCTGTGAAGCCAGATGTTTTGAAGGCTGTGTTTAATTCCTTTAACTTTGCGGGATTTTTACGCATTTATAAAAAAATTTCACTCGTCCAGCTGAGTAATGCAACTAACCATCATGAAATCGAAGATTCACCGTGTCAAGGTGACTCAGGCAGAACTAAATTACGTAGGAAGTATCACCATCGATGAAGATCTGATGGATGCTGCGGGATTACTTGAAAATGAACAGGTACACATTGTTAACAATAATAATGGAGAGCGTTTTGTAACGTATGTGATCAAAGGAGAGCGTAAAAGCGGAATGATCTGCCTGAACGGGGCAGCAGCCCGCAAAGTGCAGATCGGAGATATTGTAATTATTATTTCTTATGCCAGCATGACACCCGAAGAAGCAAAGTCATTCAAGCCGATGGTTGTTTTTCCTGACCATAACAATCAGCTTGTAGCCTAAGTATCGAATCTGGTACCTTCTTATTCTTCACAACTATAATACATTTAAATGAAAAGCGCATTACGCTACATTATCTCGCTTGGACTGGCGGGAGGGCTGATCTGGTTTGTCTTTAAAGATATTGATCTGGATGATATGCTTAAAAGATTTGCTCAGGCCGATTGGCGCTGGATCGCTCTTTCCTGTATTTTGTTGATATGTGCGCATATTACCCGGGCATGGCGATGGGGAATGCTGATGGAACCGCTCGGCTATAAGCCGAGACTGCTGAATAGTACGATTTCAGTTCTGACCGGTTATTTTGCCAATTATATTGTCCCCAGAATGGGTGAAGTAACCCGGTGCGGCACACTATATAGGTTAGAAAAGATTCCTGTAAATCTCAGTTTTGGAACCGTTGTAGCGGAAAGAATTTTTGATGTTATTATTCTTTTAATCATGATCGGTTTAAATTTCATTCTTGAATTTGACCGGCTAAGCAGCTTTTTTACTGATATTTTTCAAAGTAAAATGCAAGGAAACGGACAGGCCCAGACAGGTACAAGTCCGCTTTTAATTATTGCAGGTGTTATCTTTTTAGCAGGGATTATTGCTATAATCGTCATTTTCAGCAGTAATCTGCTTCGGAGTAAATTAATGCAAAATGCAATTATCCAGAAAATCGTATTGTTTTTACAAGGCATGCTGGAAGGGCTGCTTAGCGTAAGAAAATTAAAAAATCCCGGTTTGTTTATTTTGAGCACAATAATGATCTGGATTTTCTATTATCTGGTCTCTTACGTTTTGTTCTTCTGCATTCCTGAAACATCGCAGCTTGGCTTACTGGCCGGACTTACTTTACTGGTAGTTGGTGCAATTGGCATGACGGCGCCTACACAAGGAGGCATCGGCGCATACCATTTATTGGTAGGAAGTGTTATGGTTTTATATGGACTGACACAAAAAGACGGAATTACACTGGCCACTTTTATTCATGGCACGCAAATGTTATTTATGCTGATTGTAGGCGCTCTGGCATTTTTATATGTGCTGATTCAGAAGAATAAAAATACGGACGAACCAGCCGTAGCCACTACAAATAGTTAATAATTTTCTGAATCCTTATCACAGTACTATGAACCCTACAGAAAATAAAATCCTTCGTATAGAAGAAGCAAAAACTTTAATCGAAGACTGGCAAAGAGCCGGTCAGAAAGTGGTTTTTACAAATGGCTGCTTCGATATTGTTCATTTAGGTCATATTGATTATTTGGAAAAGGCACATGCTTTGGGTGGCCGGCTGGTTCTTGGACTGAATACTGATGCTTCCGTAAGCCGGTTAAAAGGACCACTCCGTCCGGTTGTAAACGAATATGCAAGAGCGCGTTTGATGTCTGCCTTATCTTTTGTAGATGCTGTCATTTTGTTCGATGAAGAGACACCCGCAGAGCTGATTGAGGCCTTAAAACCTGACATTTTGGTCAAAGGTGACGATTATACAGTGGAAACGATCGTTGGCTCAGATTTTGTTATTGCTAATGGAGGCGAGGTCAAAACGGTACCCCTGGTAAAAGGTTACTCAACTACGGCACTGATTGAGAAGATCAAACAAGGCTATTAAGAAGTGTGTAAACAGTGGCTGTTTGCTCTCGAAGTTACAAGTTTTATAACCATTTAAAAAGACATACGATATGATGGGTGCATATGTAATCGGTATACTTGTCATGCTTATTAGCCTTTACGTGCAATGGCGTTTGAAAAGTAAGTTTGAAGAATATTCACAAGTTGGGCTAAGCAATGGTATGAGCGGCCGTGAGATCGCTGAGAAAATGCTTAGAGACAGCGGAATTTATGATGTACGTGTTGTTTCCGTTGAAGGAAAATTAACGGATCATTACAATCCGGAAGATAAAACTGTAAACCTGAGTCCTGATGTGTTTCATGGAAGAAGTGTTTCGGCAGCTGCGGTAGCTTCTCACGAATGCGGTCACGCAGTGCAACATGCTACGGCTTATCAATGGCTGCAGTTCCGTTCTAAAATGGTGCCTTTTCTGAGTATTTCATCCCAGTATATGCAGTGGGTGATTTTAGGCGGTATTTTATTATTGAATACGACACCTATTCCATTAACCATTGGCGTTGCATTGTTTGCTGTTACTACACTTTTCAGTTTTATTACATTGCCAGTTGAATATGACGCAAGTAACAGAGCCTTGGCATGGATCCAGGGAAATAGAATTGTAAATGAAAGAGAATATGTGATGGCGGCTGATGCTTTGAAATGGGCAGCAAGAACATATTTAGTTGCTGCAATCGGTTCCCTGGCAACATTACTTTACTATGTAAGTATTTTGATGGGCAGAAGAGAATAATTGATTCAGCTGAAAGTTATGATATTTCCAGGAAGTCAGGTTTTAAATCCTGACTTCCTTTTTTTATAAATAGACTATTTTCTTTGATTCCAGTAAACCACCACATTATGCGTGGAACGGCCGGAAGCAACCACGTCCAGATCTCCATCTCCATCCAGATCTGCAACGGTTAAATCTTCACAGGCCATTTTTATTTTATCATCCAGAGAATATTCCTGCCATTTTTTGCCCTCAGCATCCATTCCTACAAACATTCTTACACCCATCTGATCGGCGACGTTAGGATTTCGCCATCCTGCAACAATCTGATCACGGCCTTGCTCAAAAAAATCTGCACAGGCCAGTGCGTGCCCTTCCTTCATCTTATCGGTTAATACTGTCCTGTTATCTTTGGAATAAACTACCAGCGAATTTCCATGCATAGGTTCTACCGATGTAGAGAAAAACTGATTTTTCCCCAAAGTACCCATTCTGATTTCTCCAACGCCTTGTCCGGGTACCATCCAGTTTCCTGATGCAGCCCAACCATCAGCCCCATTCAGAAAGATCTGAACACCTTCTTTGCCTGCAACAGCCAAGCCCACAAACCGGCCGGGAACTTCCATAGGCTGAAAATTATGTGTCATGTGCATGCTGGTTTCAATCATATTATATCCCCAGATTCCTTTGCGGTTTTCAGGAATATCAAAGGCAAGCATATTGACACCTGCTCCTGCCCCATTCACATTTCCTTCTCCGTGCAAAGGCAGAACAATCAGTTGAAAGGTGTTATCTTCTCTTTTCACCCAGTGCATCCGGTGAATAGTAACTTCATGATGCAGACGAACCGGTTCCCAGAGTTTCGTTCGATCCTCAGTTGGTGATAAATAAAATACCGCACCGGATTGTTTGCTGTTCTTTGTTTCAGACGGATTCCATTGCGCACCAACAGCTACTTCTACTTTCCCATCCCCATCAATATCCCTAGCTGCTATGCAGACATTGTCAAATTCAGTAAGGTCTTTTGCTATTACATGGCGGCTCCATTTTACAGATTTTTCTCCCGGGTTTTTATACCAGACAATTTCCTTTTTATCAGCCAGCAAAATATCCGGCTTTCCATCTCCATCCACATCACCCGTTGTTACTCCGTAACCTATACTGATTTCGCCATCAATCACTTCCCCTTTAAATGTCGCTGTCTGACTGTTTGCTTTTAGTTGGAAAAGTAGTAGGGTTACGAAGGATAATAATTGTTTTTTCATAGATTAATTTACAATTCAGTACTTAAAACAAGCTGTAAAGCCTACTTTTTCACAATATACTTCAAAATCAGCAGCGGTTGCATTTCAAAACACACATTTTTGCGCGGCTTTGGTCTGCTTTTCATACTTTTGTAGTTTAAAGAGAACCAAAAAACGATTTATGAAAACCGTTCCCCTACACCAGGTCCACGTTGAACTAGGTGCCAAAATAGTACCCTTTGCAGGTTTTGAGATGCCCGTACGCTATTCTTCAGATATGGAAGAGCATCACACAGTCCGCAATAATGTAGGTGTTTTCGATGTATCACACATGGGGGAATTCAGCGTTAAAGGTCCAAAAGCATTAGATCTGATACAAAAAGTAACATCCAACGATGCTTCTGCGCTATTTGATGGAAAAGTACAATACAGTTATTTACCTAATGCCAATGGTGGCGTAGTTGACGATTTACTCGTATACCGTTATAATGCCGAAGAATATCTGCTGGTGGTAAATGCATCTAATATCGAAAAAGACTGGAACTGGATCCAGAGCCATAACACAGAAGGCGTGGAAATGAAAAACATTTCTGATGATTTATGTCTTCTGGCGGTTCAGGGACCAAATGCTACCGCCACTTTGCAAAAGTTAACGGAAGTGAATTTATCTGCCATGGATTATTATACATTCCAGGTTGGTAAAATGGCTGATATTGAAGATGTCATTATTTCTGCAACAGGTTATACCGGTGCCGGTGGATTTGAAATATATATTAAGAATGAAGATGCCCATAAAATGTGGGATGCTATTTTTGAAGCAGGAAAAGAATTTAATATTCAGCCCGTAGGATTAGGTGCACGCGATACGTTGCGTCTTGAAAAAGGCTTCTGCTTATATGGAAATGATATTGATGATAAAACATCACCCTTGGAAGCCGGTCTGGGCTGGGTTACCAAATTCACAAAGGATTTTATCAATTCGGATGATTTAAAAAATCAGAAGGAAGCAGGTGTAAAAAATAAACTCGTTGGATTTGAAATGATTGACCGTGGCATTCCACGCGGACATTACGAATTGTGTGATGCGGAAGGAAATAAATTAGGCGACGTAACCTCTGGTACGCAATCACCAACATTACAAAAAGGGATAGGTTTAGGCTATGTTCCAACGGAATACAGCAAACCGGAAACAGAAATTTTCGTAAAAGTGAGAGACCGCCTTCTGAAAGCAAAAGTTGTAAAACTACCTTTTGTAAAAGGCTGATCAGATACTCGTTACCGAACCTGATAGAAAGGTTCGGTAAAATCTTTTTCTCTCAATATCTTTACCTAAAATTTCTGCATAGTTCATTGATATATGAAACACCTTGATGTTTGTCTGACACCTGATTTACTGCATTTACATAAACTTGATAATTCCATTGTTGTTGTTGCTGATATTTTCCGTGCTACTTCCTGCATGGTCACCGGACTTGCTTACGGTGTAAAAAGTATCACACCGGTTGCCACAATTGAAGAGTGCAAACTTTTACAAGACAGGGGTTTTATAGCCGCCGCCGAACGTGACGCTCATAAAGTAGAAGGTTTTGATCTGGACAATTCTCCTTTCAGCTTCATGAATGAGCGATTAATTGGTTCTCAAATTGCAATGACTACGACTAACGGAACGTTATCCATTGCAAAAGCAAGAGCTTCTGCCGTAAAAGTGTTGGTAGGCGCCTTTCTGAACCTGGGTGCTTTGGCTAATCATTTAAGATCTGAACAGTATGACGTACTGGTGCTTTGTGCTGGCTGGAAAGGACGCCCAAACCTGGAAGATACTTTATTTGCCGGTGCTTTGGCCGACGCTTTGAAAGACCAGTTTATGTTAAGAGAAGACGGGACATTGATGGCGCAGAGGCTTTTCAACCAAAGCCGGGAAAATCTGCTTTCTGCTGTTTCTAATTCTTCACACGTGAGAAGATTACAACGTTTAGGTATCCATAAAGATATTTCTTATTGCTTACAGACAGACCTTTACGACGTGGTTCCTGTTTTGAGAGGAACAACACTTGTTGCCATGCACTAGTTGTTTCCATTCTTACTGTCAATTCATTTGTTTCAATAAAATACATGTCAAAATTCTTCATCATTGCCTTTCTGGGATTACTGTTGAGCATTACCTGTGTAAATGCACAGAAAGTTCCTTCTAAGGCAAAAACTGTTTCCAAGCCTAAGTCTGCTGTTAAACCAGCATCTGCTGCAAAGCCTGTAACAGTTTCCAAGCCTGCACCGGTCATCGCTAAACCAGTAACTGTTGCTAAACCGGATAGTACAGTAACCAATACGACAGTAAAAGAAGCTGTGAAACCGAAGGAAGCTGCTTCGGATACTCTAACAGAAGTTACGTCTGATACTTTAACGGAAAAAGAAGCAGAAGAACAGGTTTTGAAAGCGGCCAAAGCAAACGGTGATACGGTTTATTCCTACAAAATTATTGCGGAAGATCTATCGTATTTACAGGTTTGTCCCGGTACTACAATCACGCTTCCTTTTACAACCGAAGGGCCTTTTGATGAAGAAAATCATTTTATTGTACATATCATTGATCCGGCAGGTAAATCCATTCCCATTTCACTACCTTCAAAAAAGGGACCGTTAAGAGCAGTTATTCCTTCATACAAAATTGGAGGAGAAATTTACAAATTACAGATTTTAAGTACTATACCGGTTATTAAAAGCCAGGAAGTGCCTATTCGCCTGCTGCAAACGCCAACAGCCCGGATTGAAGTTATTGACGGAACACAAACTATACGCATCATGCCTGGCCATGAAGCTCAGCTTCGTGTCAATCTGCAGGGTGCTGCTCCGTGGACATTCAGGCTTTCGGATAGTACAACGGTGTATCAGACCATGTCCAACCCACATTACCTGACTGTAAAACCTGCCCATGTGAAAGCGTATCGGATCATGGGAATTTCCAATGCCTGCGGCAGCGGTACGAGTACAGGTGAAGCCATTATTAATGTGGACGACAATCCTGAGCCTAAGCTGGAATTGAAAGAAGTCGATAAGCTGGTAAGGGTTTGTACGGGAATCCCGTTTCAGGTTCCATTCAGTGCAACCGGAAAATTTAAGCCGGGTAATAAATTCGTAGTACAGATTGCAGAACGTAACGGCAGCACATTTAAAACCATTTCAACACCAGACACGACAGGCTATATCTCGACACAGATCCCATCCACCTATAAACCGGGTGAGTATCGTTTACGGGTTTCCTCTTCGGCACCTTACCTGATAAGCCAGGTAGCCAATATTACAATTGCGGAACCAACCGTTGCTACTTTACAAAGGGATTCCCTGCATTTGCCTGAAAATGGCTCAGGAGATTTAACCGTTCGTTTTGAAGGCGGCGGCCCCTGGTTTGTTCTTTTATCGGACGGAACCTATGAAAATAATATTATGGATTCTCCGCATAAAATTACGATTAAGCCCTATTACGATACGAATTTCCAGATTACTTCCGCCGGTGGGCTATGTGGTGTAGGTAAATTCTCGGGACGTGCCAAAGTTACAGTGACAACGCCTCCTGCCAGCATTACCATGGAGAAATTACCGCAATCGCTTGTTTGTGCCGGAAGCAGCATTGAGATACCGTATAAAACCGTTGGCCGTTTTTCAACAACCAATCGCTTCGTCGTTCAGATCACAGATAAAAACGGAAGGTTTGTAGATTTGCCAACAACAATAACAGCAACTACTTTTACTGCCAAAGTAACAACGGCCGTTTCTCCGGGAGATACCATTCGTGCTCAAAAAATACGCATCATCTCATCGTCTCCTGCAGTATCAAGTAAAGTGGAAGAGATACAGGTCATTCCTAACAACAAGGCAATTGGTGAGATCACCGGAAAGGCATTTATTGCTGCAGGAAGGTCCACACGTATTCAGTTGAAATTTAAAAACGGATTACCGCCCTGGTCATTCACATTGTCTGACGGAACTGCTATTAACGGAACTTTCCTTAATCCTTATCTGATTACTGTATCGCCGGCAGCAACAACGGAATATACTATCAGTTCATTAAAAAGCGGCTGCGGTACTGGAAGCAGTACGGGATCGGCCATTGTAACGGTTGATAAGTAATTCAAAATCCAAAAGGTAAAAGCAGAAATGATGCGCACTTTGATACTGCTTTTGCTTTTTGGGCTCATGACTAACTCCTTGCATTCCCAAGACGTCCCTATTGGGACATGGCAATCTCATGTCAGTTACCGTTCAGCAAAGCATCTTTTAAAGATTAACAATAAGATTTTCTGCTCTACTTACAATGGTTTGTTGAGTATTGATCCGGCTGATAATAAAGTTATCAATTACTCCAAAGTAAACGGTCTGAGTGATACCGGGATCAGCAGCATGGCTTACGACTCCCTTGAAAATCTCCTGATCCTTGCTTACAGAAGCGGTAACCTGGATCTGGTTTATTTGAATAAAGAAGTAGAGCCAGACCAGATTATCAACTGGAACTTTTTAGCTGATGCATCCGGTTTGCCTGAAAGCAAACAAATTACCAAAATTCTGTTCAGAGAAAATAAAGCTTATTTGAGTACCAATTTTGGTATCGTTGTAATTGATCCAAAACTCAGGGAAGTGGAAGAAACTTACCGTTACATAGGAGCTGGCGGAGCAGAAGTACAAGTTACAGACATGACTTTCACCAAAGATTCTCTGTATGCCGTTACATCGCAAGGTTTGCTGGCTACTTCATTAACATCTTCTGTGAACAAACAATATTATTCAAACTGGAAAACCATTTCAACACCTTTTAAGACTACTGCAGTTTCTTATCAGAATGTAAATATTTATGCAGGTTTTTCAGGACAAGGTATTTATAAAAAAGATAAATCAGCATGGAGAATAATTCACCAAGCTTCAAGCCGGAACTATTCTTTTTCAGATAAGAATAACCTGGTTACGCTCTCAGATAGAATCGTAGTTTTAAATCAGGATAAACCAGTTGTTTACGAAAATCCAATTTTCAGTGCTTTGCAGGAATCTTTATTAAGCGACTCTTACTTTTGGAGCGCTGATTCAAAACAAGGTTTACTAAGTAATAAAGAAGGAGCCTTTCAGTCTTATAGTCAAACAGATAGTGACACTACTCTTTCACCACGAACAGATTCCTCGGTGATTGATTTAAACGGATTAACCTGGACCCGACTTCCGGATTATCTGGGCGGCGGTATTTCTGTAAAAGATACACAAACGAACAGGCAACGAATTCTTTCTACAGCCGTTGGAAACGGTGGACTGCCTTCTTCAACCATCCATAGCCTTTCGGTGGATACTGATGGGTATATCTGGTTCGCCAGTGACCGGGGCGTTGGATATTTTACTCCTGATGATGCCTTAAACACATTACCTTTAAATGCTGTTTTACCAATCTATGGTCAGCGGAAACTTTTTGCTAACGAACGCTGTAACGCCATTGTTACAGAGCCCGGCAACCGTAAATGGATTGGTACCGACAAGGGATTATTTCAATTTACAGCAGATGGCACTGAGCTTTTAAAACAATTTACAGCTGCCGACAGTCCATTACCATCAAGTCAGATCAATGCGTTAGATTTTGAAGGAGAGAGTGGATTGCTCTTTGTTGATACGCCAAACGGAATGGTTTCGTACCGGAGCGATGCCAGCACACCAGCCAATAGTTTGTCTTCGGTCCTGGCTTTTCCAAATCCCGTCCGACCAAATTATGAAGGCAATCTGAGCATAAAGGGACTTCTGGAAAATTCTGTTGTTAAATTTACAGATCTTTCCGGAAGGCTGGTATATGAAACCCGCTCACAAGGAGGCACAGCATCCTGGGATTTAAATGATTATACCGGCAAAAGAGTCAGCGGAGGCATTTATCTGATTATCATTGTGTCATCCGACAGGAAAGAAAAACTAGCCGGAAAACTGGCGGTTATTAATTAATACAGTAATTTAACCAATACTTTATTTTGCTAAAAGATTCACCTTACCAGCAGAATAGTAAAACAAGAAAATGATAGCCCAAGAAAAACCACCTTTCATCATTGGTATAACCGGCGGCAGCGCCTCAGGAAAAACTTTTTTTATGAAATGCCTGATTGATTCCTTCAAACCGGAAGATGTCTGCCGTATTTCTCAGGATAATTACTATCGCCCGATTCATGAAATCCCCCGTGATGAAAACGGCGTGGAAAACTTTGATCTGCCCGAAACAATTGATCATCATCTTTTTGCAGAGCACATTGCAGTTCTGCGTGCCGGCCGTGAAGTGCACCAAAAAGAATATACTTTCAATAATCCCCTGATCAAGCCAGAAATACTGGTTTTCGAACCCCGTCCGATTATTATTGTAGAAGGCATATTTGTATTATATTTCCCGGATATTGCACGACTGATCGATCTTAAAATTTTTGTTGATGCCAAAGAACATGTTAAAATCAAGAGGCGTATCATCCGTGATAATAATGAACGCGGTTATGATCTTGACGATGTACTTTACCGGTGGGAACACCACGTGGCTCCTACTTACGACAAATATATTTTACCACTGCGGTCAGAAGCCGATATGATTATCAACAATAATACAAGATTTGATACCGGGCTGGATGTATTGGTTGGTTTCTTAAAAAAGAAATTGGAAGAGCGAGTATGATTTGCAGTCAAATTATTTTTTCAGTCTAATAACGAATAAATTTGCAGTAATAACGTCTTTTCTAAGTACTTCATAATTCAATAAATTAATTTTTTAAACATCAATCCTGGTGAAAATTAACACATACTATAAAAAACGGTCGGTCATTTCATTGTATAGATTTCTATCTGTATTCATCATTATAACTTTATTTCAATCCTGTAATGATGACTCAACAGATCCTGTAAACTCCTACGATTATTTCCCGTTAGCCATAGGACATTACATGATCTATGATGTTGAGGAGACAACCTATTCATCCGGTCAGCAGAAACCTATGCTGCGCAATTACCAGGAGAAAGATGAAATAAGCCGGGCGACAGTTAATGCAAATGGCGGCTCAACCTACATTGTATCCCGTTCTACCCGAAATACAGCTTCCGATTACTGGCAGAAAGTGAAGGAATATAGCATTGAGCAGTTCCCCGATAAGCTGATTTTTAATATTGATAATCAAAGCACAGTACCGCTGGTTTTTCCTGTCGATTCGAAAATTACATGGAATGGAAATATGTATAATACGCTGGATGCACAGGATTATCATTATGAAGATATCAATCAGCCCTATCAAATAAGCAGCACCTTATCTTTTGATAAAACCCTAACCCTGGTTGAACGCCGCGATACAACGTCCGTCATAGATTATGATCTTGGATTAAAGCGTTTTGCAGTGGGTGTAGGGCTCATTTACGACGAACAGACCTCCTATGAATATTGTCAATCCAGTGCCGAATGCATTGGTAAACAGATCATTGACTCTGGCTCACGTAAAACTCGTAGAATTATTGAACACGGGCCTATAAATTAAAATATATAAAGATAGAATATAATATTTTTATCTTTTATCTGCTTTTTATTATTATTTCTAATTTTATAACTAGGAAATAAAAAAAACCTGTTACTTTTACACTGGATATATTATAAACACTTAAATACAACACTGCAATGGTAAGATTACACTCTACACAGACGAAAAAATCGTACAAGAAGCCTGTACTGGCAAAAAAAGGAACAGTTAGTAAATTGACTAAGGGAGCTAAAATGGGTAGCAGCGACTTTGAAGGTGCTGGTTCTCAGGTTTAATTTCAACTATTGTACTTCTCATGTTTTGTGGTTACTATGTCTTTGATACTTTTTTAAGTAAACAAAAAGTTCCACAGAATACTGATGGCAAAGAGTCGGATTTACCTAACAAAAACTTTTGGTTTGATGCGTTAAGCTGTATCAAAAGTTTTCAGTTGATTGCCATTCAGGATGAGCAAAAATGCATTAAGATAAAAAATCCAGTTGAAGACAACTTTCAGCTGGATTTTTTATCTTATGACCACTTGATAAATTACCTGAAATCAAAAGATTACTATTTTAAGCTCTCTTTAATTATTGTTGACAATAAAGGAGAAGAAATATATCTTCACAGAGATCTCTTTGGAATTAGCCCTTTATTTTATGTCCACATTCCAGGTAAAATCATTGCTTTTTCTTCAAACTTAGCATCTCTTCTCAGCATCTCTGCTTTGGAAGGCTATTTACAGCCAAATAAGGCAAAAATAGCTCAATACCTTACTTGGCAATCTGATGGCCAAATATATTCTTCTTCTACCTTTTTTGAAAATTTCCACAATGTCCTTCCAGGCCACGCAGTTAGGCTGGAAAGAAATAAAATTCAAATAAGCCAATATAGTGAAATTGCTTCAAACAGGTGGACTGAGTTAACTAAAATTGAAGAATTCGGGGAAGAATTTAAATACTTATTTCGGCATTCCGTTCAACGTGATTTACAAGATAATGTCTTAATTGGTGCACAACTTAGTGGAGGATTAGATTCATCTTCAATTTGTTGTATGATCAGGAATTTAGAACCTGCAATTCCAATACATACTTTTTATGCCGATACAGAAACTGATATAACAGATGAAAAGCACTACGCCCATATTGTTACAAAAAAAATTGAATCAACACATCATGTAATTCTTCCTCAAATTAATAGTTTTGAAAGTGCAGATTTACATATCGGGCTGTATGGACAACCCGAGTATATGCACAATAGCTCATCCCTTAATCGAAGCATTATTCAGGGTGCTGTATCACAAGGCTGCTCCACGTTATTTAGCGGATATGCGGGTGATGCTATTGTAGGCTATGGAAGAGATTATATTGAACAGTTATTTACTGAAGGAAGCTGGGAACTTTTAAAAACAATATTTTTTAATTCTTCTAAACAAACGGCTAATTTAAATAGCGGAGAAGAGCACCCTGCTTTTAAAATTATTTATTCTTTGCTGGCCCGTAAAAAAGACAAACTTAGTTATTTTAAAATGACTAACCTTATTTTAAGAGTCTCACAGTACTTTGATATACCTCTTTCTTACTTTTACAGGAATGCCTATCGTAAGTTTAAAGATGAATTTAGAATTCCACAGCGTATTTTAAAGGAAAATGGAAGTGTAGGTTCAAGACTGTTAAATACTGAATTAAAATTATATGGGCCGGAACAATCAAGCAATTTCAAGGACACTTCAAACTATGATGATGTATTTGCCACTCAGTCAATTCTAATAAATGAGCAATTTTTCATTTTGGATAAATATTACGGCATTCAGCATAAATTTCCTTTTTACGATAAATCATTATTTGAATTATGTATGTCAGTTCCTTCTGTTCTGAAATATGACAATGGACGACAAAGAGGTCATTTCAGAGAAGCCATGAAGGGTATACTGCCTGATGAAATTCGTGACAGAACTTCCAAAGCTAATTTTGGAATTTATGGCAGAAGAGTGATCATTAAACTATATTATGATAGCTTGGAGTTGTTATCCAACGAAAGTCAGGTTTGGGAATATGTTGATAAAGTAAACTTTAATAAATCTGTCAAGCTATTGCTGAATGATAAAGAAGAGCTTTATGTATATAACAGGGTCATGTTTTTTGTTTCAAAAACAATCTATCTGGCTATTTGGCTAAATAAAGTAAAAAATAAATTATTCATTACTTTATTTAGCTAAATTATTTATAAATCCAACAGTTTATTGTAAAGCGCCAACCAGGAAATTCAATATTTGGACATGTTATTGGCAGAACTTCATGCGGTCCAAATGAAGGAAAAAACCAATAAAGAATTATGTAGTGGTGTAAGAGCAATGGCTTTGTCATCTCCTGATATAAATTCGACCGGAATTAATCTCAGCTCTCCTCCCTCAAATTGTTTAGGCTCTGAAAAAAAGTAGTAAACAACACTAATCGCTCTTGCTTTGTCGCGATCATCCTTGCGCGTCGGCGTATCAATATGCTCTTAAAAAAATGCACCATTTCCATGTGCTGCTATCTCTGTTTCTAAGGCTTTAATTGTAAAGGGGCTAATTTGGAGTTTATCAAAAATCTCAGGTACTACCTCTGTTATTCTGGCAGTTATCTGTTCTTTAAACTCACCAAGATCTCTGTATACTAGGTTGCTCCTATATTCTTTGCTGATAATGTTCATAGCACCTTTATGGACAGTCGCCTCTTTAAAATTATCACGATTACGGACACAATAATAAAGTAAATTCTGCGCTAATTCAGGCTCAAGAAAATTCTCAAAATGATAATAATTTAATACCTTCTCCATAAATTTATTAAAATCAGTATAGTCAAATTTATTAATAAATTCTTAGCGTAATAAAGCTACTTTTCCAGAAACTGTATTTTCCTTTCCTGTATTATCAATCATAATAATTTTATACACATAGAGTCCCGAACTTTGATTTGTTGGAATCCAATACCAACTCCTTGTTTCCGGTTTAATCTCCTGCGTACTCAGAACATTTCCATTAGTATCGTAAATTACTGTTTTCAATGAACTATATGTCTTATTGCCACCTGACATTTCGAAGTGTAAATAGTCCGAAGCAGGATTGGGAGAAGCTACAATATTTAAATCATCTGTGGATGATTCATATACCTGAAATCGCAAAGTCAATGATTGAGCTGTTGTATTTCCCGAAAGATCTTTCGCTGAAACCAATAGCTCATAATTACCTTCTGAAAGATTTTTTGATGAATATGTAAGACTCAAACTTTCATCTTCGTTTTTGATAATTTTCATATCGTTTACACTGTAATGTAAACGTTCGAAATCACAACTGTTATCACTACATCTTTTGATATATAGATCGATTAAAGTTGTGTCAGCCTGTAAAGATCTGTTATCCTGAAGAAGAATATTTATTTTAGGGTTAGCAGAAATTTTAGCATCGTTCTTAATCTGCATACCGTTAAAAGCAACGCTGATCAAAGGCGGAACGATATCTTTAATATTTTCATTTGGATAAAGTTTTACATCTTTCGCTTTATCCCACTCAATAAGCAGTTCTGAATAATTATTATCTTCACGTAATTCTTTAATCGCATTTTCCGGATCAATTACAACCGTAATTTTAGACAAAGGTTTAATATTCTCAAAAGTAAAAAACAGCGTGTCTTCAAAGGCGATTGATGGAATTGATACATTCGATATCTTAGAAGTACCATCTGAAAAAACATAATTCAAACGGATCGGTATTGCTACATCTTTATTGTACTTTCCACCATTTGCAATGGTAAGTTTAGTACGGATTGATTTAGATTGGCCTATCGTTTTATTATCCGCTTCTGAAAGCAATGTAATACCATCTTCTCTGCTTGCATTATAATCTGGCTGCTCTACTTTTATTAATACCAAAGCAGGATCTCCCTGTAATAAGGATTGATGAATATTTGCAATATCGTATTCACTATTTGTCTGCGCCTTGATTGACGTGGCAGCAGCCCTTTGTATTTGGCCTATTGATAACTCTGTTGAGCCGATATCTCCAAAAATCAAGTGATACAATTCTTTCAAATAGCGGGAAGAGGATGTTTGAAAACTATAGTAAGAATTAGCAATTACAGCAATTGAACCTTTATTATTACTATTAATCCAGTCAGAAGATTGAGGAATTCGGTCGGAAGAAGTAGGGCTTGGATTATTCCTACCATTAAATATGTTCCCAACTCCGCATCCATTAAAATACATTAACGGATACTTGCCGAAATTTTGGTATGAATTAGCAGCGTCAGACATATATCCCATATCAAAGTCTGTAACCGTAGGGTCGCCATGACCCATGTAAGATATCATTCCTACTCCCTCATTAACATCAGAAGAGATGTTTGCTTTTTCAACTTCGATTGTACTTTGTTTTACAATGGCTTTTACTTTCCCTCCAACTTCTCCATTTTCAACAACTGGTACTAAATCTTCAAGGAAATTCTTAAACTGAGTAATTTCACCTGCTGATTTACCCCCGTTTAAATGCAATATCTTTTTCTTCCAAGAATAAGACTCTTTATTGCTGTCATAATAAATAACCTTACTCAAATAGTTTTCAACCTGATCAGGAGTTGTAGCATTAATTCTGCCAATTGGAATGGTTGGAACATCATGCGTAGTACTTGTTAATCCTTCGACCAACAATACATCCGAACCTGGAAACCCAATGGTAGGCACCTCTTCAGGTATTTCTCTGTTTACCGCTAATTTGGCAGAGATTGTTGTAGAAGGTCCTATCAAAAGTAAATTATGTTTTTCCTTAGGAGCATTTTGTACCATATAATCTGCAAAACGACGCAGTGCTACCGGACTTGGCTCTCCATAATTATACTGGTTATACAAATCTTTAATTTTTACTACTAAGGTTCTATATCCACCACCACTTGAAGACTTACGATAGTTGGCATACTTAGAAGCAGCACCATACAGAGTTTCGTTGGTAATAATTAAGTAATCACTTTCCTGAGGGTTAAACTTAGTGAATGTTACGATTGATACTTTATTTTCAGGAACCACTTTCACTTCAGTCGTAACCAACAGATTTAATTCTGAGTTAGCCTTTCTCTCAACCATTACGTTCAATGTTGCTCCATTATAATTGCCCGGTATAATCCTCGGAGCATCAACATTGGTAATATCATAGATCTTTGCATTTGCAGGTGCATTTACAATACTAATATTACTGACCGGATTTGAGGTTGGCAATAAATTAAATAGTGTAGGACCGGAACCTGACATATTGAAACCCTGAGGATAAATTAACCGGACATAATTAATTGAGAATACGCCTGTAGATGAACTCTGATTTGTAATCTGAGTTGACTCCAGCTGAAAATAGCCTTGTCCACTTGCCTCAATATCGGAAGCAGTATTTATAGTATATTGTTTTTTGAATGGAACAAAATCTGAAAATTCTATAAGTCCCTGATAATCTTTTAAAGTAGCAGATGTTTTACCTATGGATGCTTTAATTTTATTACTTGCAAATGTTCTTCCATTTAATAACACTTCAAGTATGGGCTGCTGGTTTTGATTAACTACTAAGTTATCAAGTTGGAAGGGATAAGTAAAAACCGGATTTCCACTTGGGTTATCGCCACTTCTTTTATAGAATAATTTACTGGAACGTCCTTTACCTTCAATCAAATAACTTTGATCAAGTGTATGAAAAACAAGATTCTGAGAACCATCATAGGTATCATTTTCCGTATAAGTTTTTAGTTCTTTTTGAAGGTGATAAGGTTCCGGAGTTCCTGATAAAGGTATATTAGCCTGGTTTAACGCCAGTTTAGTAGGTGAGGAAGCGATGGTAAGAAAATAGCTACTTTCGTCCGAATACCAACTGTAATAAGGGTTTGAACGTGTACCTGTATAGGGACGATATAATAAAGCATCCGATGCCCCATCATTCTTAACACCATAAAATTCTATTTCAGTAGCTGTTGCACTTGTAAGTGCAACCTCAGTACCACGATGATAAAGATGTAACTGCCCGACTTTATTTTGAAATGAAGCAGGTAAAACTACCTTTTGAATTCCATTCTGATTAACTCCAATTTTAACCCATTGCTGATCATATTTATTTGCAAGCCATTCATTACCGTAAACACCGCTCCAGGGAGTTTGTGCATGTATCTTTTCAACCGCTAAAAAGGTAAATAATAGTAGAATGCAACGAATTAAGTATGAATGTGTGCTGTACATATAAAATCAGGTAAATGCTAAAGGAAATAATCGGGTTATGCGTGTAAACATAACCCGAGTTTAAACATTATTTGTGTAAATAACTTATTAATATTTTACTATTTTCTTTCTATAAACATCACCATTAACAGTATGTAATTCAATAATGTATTCTCCTGTTGGATAGTTTGATAAATTAACCTCAGTTCCCGAACCATTTGATCTAATATAATGACCTTGCGTAGTTATTAAATTCCAGGATTTAATCTCCACTTTAGTTTGAAGTTTAATAGTAAACTTGTCTGTAGTTGGATTCGGCTGCAATATTAACTGGCTACTATTTGGTAACTTAACAGAGACAATTCTTGAATAGGTATTTTCGCCATTTGCAGTTCCATCAGTAGACTCATCCACTTGTACCAATCTATAGTAGTTATCTCCGGCATTTGGGTCAGTATCCCAAAATGTATAAGAACTCTCAGAATTAGTATCTCCCTTACCTTCTACCATACCTATCACCTCGAAATTTCTAGCATTATAACTGCGCTCAACAAGGAAATGGCTATTATTTTTTTCCCAAGCAGTTTTCCAGTTTAATTGTATTTTATCAGTTCCGATAAGTTTTGCTTCAAATAAAACAAGATCAACCGGAAGGGGACTGACTAAGCTTAAAACTTTCAGAGCCGGATCACCGAATAGAAGTGACTGATGATTATTCGCAATATCATATTCACTTGCTCCTTGATTCATAACCAATTTAGCTGCGTTTTTATGTATCAACCCTAAGGTTTGTCTTTCTGCATCGTTTTTAAATAATTCAGTATAGAGTTTGCCTAAGTAATTTTCTGAGGATGTTTCAAAAGCATAATAACTATTAGCCACAATACCAACAGCCCCCTTTTTGCCCGCTAAAAGCCAATCTGAGCTAAGTGGCATTTGATCTGCAATATTTGCTGTTGGGAAAGAAGAAAATCCTCCATTAAAAATATTTCCAACCCCGCACCCATTAAAATACATGATGGGATACTTGGAATCATTAGCATATCCCCGAGCAGGATCCGTTACATATCCGATGTTATTGTCTGTATAATGCGATGATCCATGACCAAAATAAGTCATCATTCCGAACCCTGCATTAACATCCGGAGCGATATTAAGATTATTTGACGGATAACCGAAATCATCGCTGCCTTTTACTTTAGGAGTAATAGTCCCATTAAAAGCACTGCCTGTGACCAGTGGGCTGTAGTCGCTAAGGTAACTTGCAAATTTGCTGCTTTCTCCTGCATAAAGACCACCATTGATATGCATGATCTTCTTTCTTGTTGTTTGCTGAACTTGGGATTCGTAAGTTTTTACTTTATCTAGATAATTGATGACCTGATCAGAACTTGTAGCAGATATTCTACCAATTGGAATTGTAGGGATATCTCCAGTACCGGGAGCTAGCCCTTCTACCAAAAGAACGTCCGATCCTGGAAATCCAATTGTTGGTACTTCTTCATTTAGTTCACGATTGGCTACCAGTTTGGCAGATAATGTTGTAGATGGGCCAATTAAAAGTAAGTTATGCCTGTTACGTGGTGTCTGGCGCACCATATAGTCAATAAAACGTCGTATTGCTACCGGACTTGGCTCACCATAGTTGAACTGATTATAAATATCCTTAATTTTCACAACTAAGGTTTTATAGCTACCCCCTGCAGCAGATTCTCTATAAGACGCATAACTTGCAGCAGCACTGGATAGAGTCTCATTGGTTATAATAAGATAATCTTTCCCAGCAGGATCATAGTTTGTGAATATTGTAGAAGATTCAGGTGTAATTCTGGTGTTTGCAACTGTTTCAGTGGATACAAGAAGATTTAACTCCTGATTGCCTGCCCTTTGTACCATTAGATTCAGTGTTGTTCCACTATAACTTCCTGTTATAATTCTTGGAGCGTCAGCATTGGTAATGTCATATACTTTGGCATTTGCCGGTGCATTTACGATACTTATATTACTAACAGCGTTTGTAGTAGGAAGCAAATTAAATACAGCTGAATTGACACCAGACATATCAAATGCCTGTGGATAAATAAGCTGAACATATGTTACAGAATATACACCAGTTGAAGAGCTTTGATCTGTTACATGTGTTGATTCCAATTGTAAATTTCCTTGTCCCTCAGCATTAATGTCAGAACTTGTATTTACAGTATATTGGCTTTTAAAAGGAACAAAACCAAAGAATTGCATTAGCTGCGGGTAATCTCTCAAAGAGGATGTAGTAATACCTATTGATGCCTTTACTGTATTGCTGCTGAAGGTCCGTCCATTCAGTAGCAATTCAATAACTGGTGCCCTTCCTGCATCAGTTATCAGATTTTTAAGTTGAAACGGATACGAAAAAATCGGATTACCTCCTGGGTTTGCTCCGCCACGCTTATAGTATAGTCTGCTTGATCGGCCTTTTCCCTCAATCAGGTAACTTTGATCCAAAGAGTGAATTACAAGGTTTTGAGTACCATCGTAGGTATCTGCATCCGTATATACCCTTAAATCTCTTTGAAGATGATAAGCTTCAGCATTGCCTGAAAGGGGAATATTTGTCTGATTTACTGCTAACTTTGTAGCTGAAGATGGTGTAAAAGTAAGAAAATAAGCACTTTCATCAGAATACCAGCTATAATAAGGATTTGCACGTGTACCTGTATAAGGACGGTATAATAATGCATCAGAAGCGCCATCGTTCAGAATTCCGTAAAACTCAATTTCAGTTGCCGAAGCACTTGTTAAGGCTACCTCTACACCACGGTGATATAGATGAAGCTGACCAGCTTTATTTTGAAAAGAAGCCGGCAGCGTTACCCTTTGGATTCCTTTTTGATTTACTCCAATTCTAATCCATGACTGTCCATACTTCCCTGCCAGCCACTCATTCCCATAAACTCCACTCCATGGAGTTTGTCCATAACTGTCTGATATTCCAAAAATCATCCCCAGAAGGACTAAAATCCTTATTTGAAATACCCTTCTCATTTTTAGAGTAAATTTTCTGTGCATAGTAAAATGAAGATTATTGTTACGATATTTTGGTTGTATTAAACTTTAAATGAAATATGAATAATGTTTCCTTAAATAGCTATTAGCAAAACGGTTATACTCAACTAACATACATATAAAAGTCAAATAAAATTACAACAAGTTCTACGCCTGTACAAGTAATTCTATAATTAGAAAGATGTATGTTATGCATCTTTAAAAGAATAAGTAAAGACCATATAGGTAGATATACTATCTATCAGACAAATTTCATTACAAAAAGTAACATAAAATAATCATCGGACATATCTTTTAACTCTATCAGGAAATAAATATTTTCCAGACAAACTTTTTCTGACAGTTAATTTAAATCTATAATAAGCAGAACAGCATTAATCCAATAATCATATGATTTTAACAACCGGCATCTCAATATTTAATAAAATATAAATACTTAAAAGTAAGGCGCTTATTAAATAATATCAAACTAGCCTCCTATTTGGATTATTTAATGGTACTAATTTTTCTTAAATTTCGTTTTTTCAAAAATTGAATAGTATTAAAATTCTAATTCCACATATTAGCCTGAAAAAATGAAAGAACGCATTATTAAAATTTTAAGCAACTTCGGTATTGACCAAAGTGCTGTCGCCGATGAAGCAAACTTCATGAAAGATCTGGGATTTGATAGCCTGGATACTGTTGACCTGATGATGCAACTGGAAATGGAATTTAATATATCCATTCCGGATGAAGATTACACCAGGATCGTAACGGTTAAAAGCCTTATTGCATATCTGGAAGAACACCAACAAGTCCTGGCCTAAACCAGATACTTTTCTTATTTAATTGAAGACACTAAACCGGTACAACATCTGCTTTGTACTGGTTTAGTGTCTTTTGTCATTACCTCTTTCCGGAATTTACGGCATTCGCTTAGCAAGTACCCCCTTTTTGTATTCATCTGGTTACCGTTAGATAAAGTTCTATTGTATTATTTTAAAACAGATGGTATCATTACAAAAATTTATATACCCTCCATACTCAATCAATATGAAATTACCTTACATTTTCACTTGCATGAAGCTTACCGGATCTACGGAAAAGTTTTTCATACCCGGTTTTTTTATTCAATATAAAGCATTAGTTAAAGCCTTTTTAAACGGTTATCATTTTTCTTCCGGGAACAACAATTTACCTGTCATCTTAATCAGGTAAGATGAAATGAATTAATCAATATGCTTTTTTCAAAGCCATTTTACTAATCATTTCAACTTGCTCTATGATGTCTTTATATACTAGAAGTAAAATTCTAATGATATCCCTATGCTCTTTTTTCTCCTCTCCGAGCATTTCTCAGAAGTTAAAAGTACCAGTCAGCGATTTGTCTGGTAAGACCTATGAGTCTGTCACTGATCATACTATTCTTAAAAAAGGAGAGATTAAATGTTACCGCGATCATGGAACCTTTAATGAATTAGTTATCGATGGAGGCACTTTACTGATCAGCGGAAAACTCAGTATTAAAAAGCTAATTCTGCGTAGGGGATTGATCCTCATTACAAAAACAGGAACAGCAGTATTGCCAGCTCTACATTTAAATGGAAACGCTACAATCATCAATTATGGATACGTTGTATATACCGGAAACGTAACCTTATCAAAAAGCCATAACCATATTTACAATGAAGGCACAAGATCCAGAATGAACTGGGGATCTTCCGAACTTGACTTCAGCAGCAAAAAATCCACGCTTGTTAACAATGGGACAATGGATATTGGAACGTTGAAATTAAATTCAAAAACAGGAAAATTTTTCATGGGTCCTAATTCATTGACCAATGTTGTAAATCTGGAAAATAAATATCAAAACCGCATTTTTATATCGGCTGGCATAGCCAAACTTAGTCAATCCGGTTATGCACAATTGCCAAAATCATTAACCAGCAGCAACAGACTTATTATTTGCCCGGGTCCTTTTTCCGACGTTCTTTCGGTTTTAGATGCATCCGCAGGATATGGAAAGGCTAATGTCATGGAAAAAGGATGCACCTCCTTTCCTTCCATGGTGAGTCATACGTCTACTTCTCATTAGCAAATCATTATCTGAGCACACTCACCTTAAGTAAGTTGCTTGATATTGGCTTTAAATGAGGAGAAAGCATTTCGGCTTAATCTATATCGATAAGTTTTTTTAGTAGAAAGACAGATACATCCCTCCATTACACACACATCATGAGATCAGTGACGCTACAGGCAATTATTGCCTTATTACTATTTTCAGAAATTTGTTTTGGCCAGGTAACCATTACTTACCCTTCAAACCGCGTTGTTTTTCAGCGGGATAATTCCAATCAGGCGTCAGTAACTATTGCTGGTTATTTTTCTGGATGTATTGATCGTGTTGAGGCACGCTTTATACCCCGATTGGCAGAGCAAGGCACAGCTTCCCCGGCAAATGGCGGATGGGTAACTATTCAAAACAACCCCCATTCAGGAAATTTTTATGGGTCTATGACCGTGACTGGTGGCTGGTATAAGCTGGAAGTCAGAGCCATTCTGGATAATGCTGAAGTTGCAATATCATCTGTTGAACGTGTCGGAGTAGGTGAAGTATTTCTTATAGCAGGACAGTCCAATTCAACAGGAGGAGATGAACATCCAAATGGTCCCAGTGCAACCGATGACCGGGTAAGCAGTGTTAATTTTCAGAACTATAATCCTAATGCCTCTCCATCCATAGCTCCTTATTCAGCCATCCAGCTGCCTTGTCCTGAATTTGTTCATCTGGATGCTGTTACAAAAACAGCTCCGTTTGGAAACTACGCCTGGTGCTGGGGCGCTTTTGGAGACAGCCTGGTTAAGAAATTGCAGGTTCCTGTCATGATTTTTAACGCAGGCTGGTCTAGCACAGGTATTAGGAACTGGCGAGAATCCATTCCGGTAAATAGCTCAACGGTAGGAGATTTCGGTTTTCAGTATCCTCCTGGTTTACCTTTCGGACATCTGCGCACTGCCCTTAACAATTACATTGCACAGCTGGGCATCAGGGCAATATTGTGGCATCAGGGCGAAACGGATAATATGGCAAATCGTACACGAGAAGATTATCTAGCTGACATTCGTGAAGTAATAAAAGCTACCCGTGATTTATCGGGTAAAAATAACCTCGCATGGGTTGTAGCCAGGGCTTCACGTTTTACGATCAATGGAAATACACGTACCTGGCAGCCTGTCATAGATGCTCAGAATGATGTGATTGGTATTGGTATCCATGGTGCAGATCTGAATTATAAACTGCCGGCAGTATTTGCCGGTCCTGAAACAGACGCATATTTTGATACCAACTATCGCAGTATTGATCAGACTCACTTTACAGGAAAAGGCCTCTTATACCTCGCAGGCTGGTGGGCTGAAAAACTAAACACTGATTTTTTCAGAAACTCTACACCTTACCTGGCAACTCCCCCGCCCAATGTTTCAGTATCCAGAACAGAAACGGACAACGTAACTTTCAACGGACCTGCGGGTTGGAAAAACTACAACTGGCTTTCAACGGATAACTGCAGTAATACACTTTCGGGCAATCAGCAATGGTCTGCTGCCAGTGGGGAATACCGGCTTAAAACAACCGATAGCTTTAATAATGTTGTTTATTCTCCAAGGCTGCGCGTGCCTGAAAAAAGCACACCTGTCCGGATTGCCGGCAATGCAGAAAGCAGCCAGCAGGTTATTACCAGCAATGTCAATAACCTGCTGATCAACGACTGCAGGATTCTTGCCCAGGTAACACCTTCGGCCAATGCTGAGATTATCAATAAAACCCTGACAGCAAAGGCATACATTGACGGCTCGGTACAATCCTACGATAAGGTTCCGTATGTGCAGCGGCATTTTGATTTTAGAGCAGATCCGGCGAATACAGCCCTGGCAGCACAGCTTACCCTGTATTTTTCACAAACTGAATTCGATGTTTTCAATACCATCAGCAGTACCGACATTCCGCAAAATCCATCCGATCAGACCGGCAAAAACAACCTGCGGATCGTTCAATATACCGGTACTTCGGTCAATAACAGTGGCATGCCGGGAAGCTACAGCGGAAGCCGTCAGGAAATAACGCCCAAATCCGTGAACTGGAATACAACCCTGAATAGCTGGGAAGTAAGTCTGGATATCACAGCATCCGGAGGATTTTTTGTAAGCACGGCGTCGGGTACTTCTCCCTTGCCGGTTACCATGAAATATTTCAGAGGAAATGCTGCTGAAAACAGCACCATCCTGGAATGGGAAACTACTGCTGAGATCAATTCCTCTTCTTTTGATATAGAACGGAGCACGGATGCAGTTCACTTCCAAACCATGGCAACACAAGCAGCAGCAGGCAATTCAAAGGCTGATAAATACTATTCCTATCAGGATTATTCGTTGCCCGCTGGACTTTACTACTACCGTCTTAAGCAGGTAGATGCGGATGGTTCTTATGAATACAGCCGGATTATCAGTCTGAGAATCAATAGCCAGGCCGTTGTAAAGGTTTTTCCTAACCCTGTAACAGAGCAGCTCAGTATTCAGTCGGAAATAGAAATAAACTCAGTTGAAGTGATTAACGCATTAGGCGTATCATTACAGTTCAATAAAGTAAAAACATCTTTATTCGAGCTGGACATGCGCAGCTTTCCATCCGGTTTATACGTGATCCGGGTCAATGACGAAGCTTTTAAAATTATCAAAAATTAAGTACTTCGGATGCATATATTTGGTTACAATGAATCAGGGATTAATAAAAATGTTGTCAGGTTAAAATCTGACAACATTTTTATTTTTAACTCAATCTTGAACAAACGAATTTTATGCTCTTATAAATAGAACGAAGCAAGGTTTTTATTGATCTTAAATAAGAACTTTCATCGTGATAGCAAATTTATTTTTTCAATTAGCTTATTTTGGAAACAAATATTACAAGCACTATTGTTCATTATAAAGGTTTTGGATTTTTCCGGGCTGACAGCCTAATGAACTATAATTCTTTCTTACACAATGAGTACCAAAAAGTCTATAAAATCGATTACTCCTGATATCGTGCTAATCGGCGCAGGTATCATGAGCGCAACGCTGGGGATTTTACTTAAAAAGTTAAATCCTGCATTTACAATCTCTATTTTTGAGAGACTGGACAGGGTTACTGCCGAAAGCTCTGATGCTTGGAACAATGCCGGAACAGGACATTCTGCTTTTTGTGAATTGAATTATACTCCGCAAAAAGAAGACGGATCCGTAGAAATTGTGAAGGCAATTAAAATTGCCGAATCTTTTGAGGTGTCTAAAGAATTCTGGTCGTATCTGGTAGAAAATAAAATTGCTGGAGCACCGGAAGAATTTATCCGTCACATACCACATATGAGTTTTGTGTGGGGTGAAAATAACGTTGATTATTTAAAGAAACGTTATGAAGCCATGACCAAACATCACTTGTTTGAAGGAATGAAGTATTCAGACAACAAAGCTGAAATTAAAAGCTGGGTGCCCCTGATAATGGACGGAAGAGATCCTGACGAAGCTGTTGCTGCTACCCGTATGGATCTTGGAACGGACGTTAACTTTGGTGCATTAACCAAGACAATATTTAAATATCTGGAAAGTCAGGAAGGTGTAAACCTGCACCTGAACCATGAAGTAGATGACTTCAAACATGAGTCAGACGGATCATGGACGATCACGGTTAAAGATCTGTCAACCAGAAAATCGCAGAAAATTCGTACTCCTTTTGTATTTATTGGTGCAGGAGGTGGTTCTTTACCGCTTTTGGAAAAATCCGGAATTCCGGAAGGAAAAGGATTTGGAGGTTTCCCTGTAAGCGGTCAATGGCTGGTTTGCAACAATCCTGAAATTATTGAACGTCATCAGGCAAAAGTGTATGGCAAAGCTGCAGTAGGATCTCCCCCTATGTCAGTTCCTCACCTTGACACCCGTATGATCGATGGCAAAAAGGCTTTACTATTTGGCCCCTATGCAGGTTTTTCAACTAAGTTTTTGAAAAACGGATCTTATCTGGATCTTCCGCGTTCGATCAAATTCAATAATATCAAGCCTATGCTGGCGGCAGGTATTCACAATATTCCTCTGACCAAATATCTGATCGACCAAGTGAGACAATCTCCTGAAGACCGGCTGGAGGCTTTGAAAGAATATATGCCTGAAGCCCGCATGGAAGACTGGGAATTGGAGAAAGCAGGCCAGCGCGTTCAAGTGATCAAAAAAGACAAAAAAGAGGGTGGCGTATTAGAATTTGGAACAGAAATGGTGACAGCTGCTGATGGCTCACTGGCTGCTTTGCTGGGTGCTTCTCCGGGTGCCTCTACTTCGGTTTCTATTATGCTTGATTTGATTCATCGTTGTTTTAAAGATCAGGCTGCTACACCGGAATGGAAAGAACAGTTGCAAAAATTGATTCCTTCTTTTGGAACGTCATTGGCTAAAGATGCTAAACTGGCGGCAAAAACCCGTGCTCATACTACGCAGGTATTAAAGCTTAGTGCTTCCAGAAAAGAAGAAGAAGTTTTGGCCTAAAATAATAATGACATAAAAAAAGCGAGCGGATTGTGATCATAATCCGCTCGCTTTTTTTATGTCTGATTCTGCTATATTTCAAGCGTGGGAGACATTGCTAGTGTCTGTTTTTGTTCTGTAACCGGCAGCTCTATAAAAAATGTAGTACCTTTATTTTCCTCACTGTCAAACCATATACGTCCACTGTGCGCTTCTATAATCTGCCTTGAAATTGAAAGTCCCAACCCAAATGGCTGCTCACCAGAAGTTCCTCTTCGTTTAGCATCTGTAAAAGCATCAAAAACCTTTCCTTTTAACGCTTCCGGTATTCCGATTCCGTTATCTTCAACGGACAACAGCATTTTCTGATCTTTTTCAAGAATGGCTGCTTTTATAAGGGATCCCAATGGGCTGAATTTGATTGCGTTCACAATCAAATTACTTAATACACGCCAGATTTTTTCCTTGTCGCCCAGTATTAAGATCCTGGCTCCTACTTCCAATTCTATCTTTTGCTGCTTTTCATCAGCTTTAAATTTTAACTGTTCCACACATTCCTTAAGCAATGCCTGTATATCAATAACGTCCTTTTTCATTTCTTCCGAACGGTAAGAAAAATCAGCCGCCAGCAAATCACTGATCATATCAATCGAGTGTAAGCTGGATGCCTTCATTATTCTTGCTAATTCCTTCTGCTCATCATTAAAATCAACTTCTTCTAACAACAAAGATGCTATGGCAGATATTGCGCTTAATGGATTTCTCAAGTCATGTGCAACGACTTTTAGAATTTTATCTTTTTCCTGATTGATTTGCTTCAAATCTTCCAGTGTTTGTTCAAGCTGTTTATTTTGAAATGTGACCTGGTTATTCAGATTTGTTAGTGCAGCTACATTCAATTTAGAACTCTTCCAGTTATTAAACAGCAGCAATACAATAGCAAGTGCCATAAGAGAAAATAAAAGAGCGACATACAAATAGTTTTTTTTCAGATCATTAGCTTTACTAAGTGTATTATAATTATATTTTTGTTCAATACTTTCAAATTCTTTATCAATATCTGCAGTAACCAACTTTTTATTTTCCCGCTCCATGGAATCCTTCAACAGCATATATTGCTGAAGAAAGCTATAGGCCAGTTCCGTTTTCTTATTCCTGTCATAATATTTCCAGTACAGTTTCTTTAGACCCATATCAGCATATAAATTATAATTTGAGTCCAGGGAGGATTTTAATTGTCCGGCGATAGTAAGGGTTTCCTGCAAACGGTTTGTAGCCACGTATATCTCGCCCAGCTTAATCATTGATAGTTGGGAATCTTTCATATCAAAACCTTTCTGCAGGTTGGTGGCAATGCTTTTTTGCAGTAAGTTTTCAGCTCTGAGTGTATCTCCTTTCTTGCTGTATTCGTCAGCCTGGTTCCCGTATATTACGGCTTTTGCCATTTCAACATACTCTTTTCTATCTTTAAAACGTTTTCCTTCTTCATTTAAGAAAGCTAATGCTTTGTTACTGTAAATCAACGAACTATCTGTTTTCCCGTTTTTACTGTAGCTTAAAGCAATATTAGCCAGCAGCTCCTGGCCCATAGCAAAATTTCTGAAATCTTTAATACAGTAAGCACAATCTTCAAAACACTGTTTAAAGTTATTTACAGCTTCAGCGTACTTGGCCTGCTTATAACTTACCATGCCGAGCCGGTATGTATATTCACTTACTGCACAAGGATCCAGGATGGTTTTGGCGATGATATTACCTCTATAATAATACTGGTAAGCATCATTATACCGCTTGATATTAAAAAGTAAATCACCTTTTTGAAAAAGTGCATTTGAATACTCCCGGATATATTTTTTCTTTAAATCATCATCGGATAGAAGATAAAAGATACTATCAATCCTAGTAATAGCTCCATAATCATCTCCCATCTTATGGTAATAATCCTGGCCCTTAAAACTGAATTTCCTGACTTCATCTCCAATGCCCGGATCATCAATAGCCTGGTATGCGGAGTCAAAAAAGGCAAGTGCTTTTTCACCTTTTTTTTCATCCAGCATGTGGTTGGCTTGCTCCCGGATCATGTCTACATAAGCTGTATGGTCCGGTTTACGTATATTGGTATTATCACAGGAAAATAAAAAGAGGCACGTCAAAATAATTGAAGCAATAAGCCCCCCCTTGTTAAAAACTAACAGCAATCTGGCAGGACAAAATTTTAACATTTTCTTTTAACGTTGATTATGAAGTCTATCAGGAAATATAATTCATCATTTTCCTGAAATTAAAATTAATTCATTAACAGTACATTAAAAAACTTTAATTTGTATTTAAGCATTAAAAGCGATGGCATGACTTAATTGATTACTTCATTTCATTGCCAGCTAATCAGATATGTTTATTTGTACTTACCAAAGAGTAAATTATTATTTTTCACTAAATCAATGGAGAATACAAATGCTTGCGAAAACTACTTTACGCTGCTGCTGTTATTTGTGTATAACTGTTAATTACAATTCTTACTTAATCTACAAAGTCTTAAATAATACCAGGCTAAAAACTGTAAGTGTACAAATTAAAGATATAGCAATAGGAATCACAGCCGATAATGACGACACTTTCATGTTACGTTTAAAAAGCAAAATATCTTTTCACTCTGGTTATATGTAATGTAGATTTCCACACGTATTGCTAGTATACTGACGCATACAACCATACGTTGTAAAAACCAGTTTATATTTTTACATTAGCAGTTACCAACTTCACACACTTATATATATGAAAAAACATGTTCACTTTTCTATTCTTCTGTTCTTTATTATTCTGACAGGATCCGGACTATTAAAAGCTCAAAAGATCCATTACGTAAAAACAGCAGCTGCTGGCGCAGGAGACGGTTCAAGCTGGAATAATGCATCATCAGATTTACAGGCTATTATCGACTTATCCACAGCAAACGACCAGATCTGGGTTGCAGCAGGTACATACAAACCTAAGAGGTACCCTACCAACTGTATTGGATGCACCAGCAATCTCGATTATGCTTTCCTCTTAAAAGATGGAGTCAAGTTATACGGTGGATTTCTAGGAAGTGAAGCAGATATTTCATCACGGAATCCATCAGTAAATATTACTAATCTTAACGGGGACTTGAATGGCGATGGTACTTTAAGAACATACCATGTTATACTATCGATTGGAGATACACCTGCCACGGTACTGGATGGCTTTAAAATTTCAGGAGGAGGAGGTAGTACTAATACTACTGTCACTCTTGAATCAGAAAATATAACAAGAAGAGCTGGAGGAGGGTTGATTAGTTATAATTCCTCCCTGTCTGTCAATCAATGTATGTTTACTGAAAATACGGGTTCCGCCTTTGGATCAGGAATGTATATGACTATTAGCGCAGCTCCGACTTTTAACAACTGTGTATTTTATAAGAATATAAATTTGGGTGGTGGTGGTGGTGGTGCCGGTTATATCGTTGAGTCAACGCCAACATTTAACCACTGTAATTTCATTGAAAATTTTACCAGTTCATCTGGCGGAGGGTTTTATATACATAATTGCTCTCCAAAATTTAATGCTTGTATTTTTAGTAAAAATCAGGCATCTTTAGGGGGTGCGATATTTAATGTGGCTTTAGGAAGTAACAGTAGAGCTAGCTCCGATATCGAACTTAAAAACTGTATCATTAGCCAAAACTCAGCAGTTGAAGAGGGCGGAGGAGTTTGCAGTAATGCATATTCTAGTTATCCAAACAGTGCTTTTTCAGGATCTTCTCCAAATCATTGCGTCTTTTTCGGAAATTCGGCAAAGACTGGAGGCGCAATATTTCATGGAGATACCAGATCGACTGCTAATACTTTATCCTATATACATAATAGTATTTTTTGGAATAATACAGGAGGAAGTGCCAATAATTTTCACGGGTATGCTGGTAATTCCATATTTGAAGATTTTGCTTATAGAGGTTCCTTGAATACCGAGATCAGTAACGTAGACCCGCTTTTTATTGATGCAACAGATCCTGACGGGCCAGATAACATCTGGCGGACAGCAGATGATGGTTTACAATTAAGCTTTTGCTCTCCTGCTATAGACGCCTCATCTCCTACAAGTTATCTTACTGAAATAGACATTTTAGGAAATAATCGTTACAATACAAGAAGTGATATTGGTGCTTACGAACGACAAAGTCCCACTTGCCAGGTTTATACCAGTACAGATGATTGTCAAACCATGACAATTAATAATGTTAATCAAAATCGGTTATACCGTTTCTTTAATAGTAATGGCCTGGTAGCAGAAATTAACCCGAATGGACTGAAAATGGGTACTGTAACCATATCAATTAGTGATCCCACCGGCATAATTAATTATAATAACGGCAACTTTTTAGGAAGAAGTATTAGTGTAACAAGCAGCAATTACCCAGACGGCACCACCATGCCTGAAAATTATATACTTCGCCTTTATTATACCAATACTGAACTAGAGGAATATAAAACGAGTACATCAGAAAACATTGAAGCCAGTAATTTTAATGTTGCCTGGAAAAGTGGGGAAAATGGCTGTACACTTGAGTCGCATGCTGGAAACTCAACCGGAATGATCAAGAAAACTGAAATTACGAATGGCAAATTGGGAACTTCGGATACTGGTTTTTATCTGGAGTTTTTATTGAATCATCTTACAATATTTGTATCTACTACAAGTGAGCTAAATCCTTTGCCTGTAAGTCTTGTCAGTTTTACCGGTAAAAATGAAAAGACTTACAATATTCTCCATTGGCAAACGGCAGCAGAAATTAATAATGCTTATTTTGAAATAGAACGAAGTTCAGACGGGAAAGTCTTTCAACGGATAGGAGAGCAAATAAGAGGATCGGGTACCAGCAATATGATTAATAATTATAGCTTTCAAGATATGACCTTTTCAGGCGATATCAATTACTATAGGCTGAAACAAGTTGATCTTGATGGTAAATTTTCAATGTCTAGGATTATTGCTATATCAAATAAGAAAATGATGTCACTATATCCAAATCCGGTTACTAATGAGCTCTTTATAAATACATCTGTTAAAGAATTTACCTATCAGATTACAGACATAAATGGTCGGAAAATAAGGAAAGGAACTTCTTTGTCCAGTAATTCAATAAAAGTTAGTGACCTTTCAGCAGGCATATATCTGATCACTTTTAACGGCCAGGTGCTGAAATTTGTAAAAAATTAGTAAGCTTATTTTCTATTTACAAGAAGCATCATAAAGGTGCTTCTTGTAATTTATAATCCAGAGTTCTACTGACAGAATCAATCTGTCTAATTTCTATACAATTCCATCTTTACATGCTCAATATTTTCTTCAACAAAGAGCGGACCAAACGTTGAGAATCCGTTTTTTTCATAAAATTTTGAAGCCCTTACCTGTGCATGAAGATAGGCCCTTGCTCCTTCCGGCAAGTCGGCTAGCAAAGCCTGTACCAGTGCCCCTCCTACCCCGGTTCCGCGGTAAGCATTCAGTACTGCAAATCGTTCCAGCTTATAGCCGTCTTTTGTTTTTCTCCAGCGGGCTGTTCCGGCAGGCAGGTCATTTACGCTGGCCAGGTAGTGTGTGGCCACATCATTTCCTTCCTCTTCTGCATCTGCATTAACATTTTGGTCGATCACAAACACCTGGCGCCTGATGGCAAATGCAGTTTTCAGGTCTTCCGCTTTTGTAATTTTTGATACTTCAATTTTGTTTTCTACCATTTTGCCGCTTTGATTTTCTTCCATAATGGTTAATGCTCTTTCCAGAAAACTCTTCTTTTTAAAAGCCGCCTCTACCTCATCAATAGCCAGCATAATATTGTTTCTGGTATCTGTTAGTTCCGTCATTGCCCGAATCATGATTTCCCAGACTGGCCTCATCTTCGAAATCAACTCCTCTGCTTTTGGTGTTAACTGAATAAGCCTTCTCCGATCATCTGTTTTATCTTTTGTTGAAATGATAAGCTCTTCCTTTTCCAGTTCTTTTAGCAAACTGATTGTGGATGGATGCGCATAGCCAATCTCTGATGCAAGTTCTCCGATACTTAAACCGGGTTTTTGCTGCAAGGTATAAATGACAGGAAACCATTTCGGTTCAAACTCAATACCATTTTCCTTATAAATCTGCAATCCGTCTTTTCTGAAACGATCACTGATACGCTGCAAACGCGTGGAAAGAGCAAGAATACCTAATTGATCAATAATGTTCATACTCATTTACCAATCTTCAAATGATAAAAAACATTGTCAGCAGACATAATCGGGAAAGCAGCCGGAAGATTTTGTTTATCAATTTTTACGAAATTGTTTCTTTCATAAAAACGCATAGCCGCTTTTAAAAGATCAACAGTGCCAAGATAAAGATCAGTAATGTTTTCTGACTGGCAATAACTGATTAAAATATCCAGCAATTGCTGTGCAATACCATATTCTTTTCCACGAAAATCTTTATTGACAAACATTTTCCGGATAACGCCTTGTCCATCACCAATGCCGATTAGTGCGATACTACCTACTACTTTTTCATTGTATAATGCAGCCCAGAAATTTCCTCCTGTTGCATGATAATTTACTTCGATGTTAAGCAGATCTGGCTGATCTTCGAGAGTAATCGGCACGCCAAATTCAATTTGCTGTATGGGTAAGATCAGGTTAATAATTTGTTGGGAATGTGCATTGCCAACACGTTCAATTGAAAGTTGATTCGTCATATGTATGTTTTATGTACAAATATATGTAGTTGGCTACATAATATAAAATGACATTACAAATAATTTTTCTTTACAGGAGATTTTAAAGAGAGCAATATGCATCGCCAGTGATAGTCAGACAACCAGAGTTTAATTTTTCAACATTGGATACCTCTCGGTTCGAACGGACTAATATGACAACAGCATCCAGATCTATCAATTGAGAAACTTCTAAAGCCAGAACACCCACAAAGTTTTTCCCTTTGATAATAAGATTGAGATGCTTGATTTTCACTCCTTTTACGGATTCGATAAGAGAAGTAATTTTATGAAGGCTTAGATTTTTGCGGTATGCAATTTTTATCAGGTAAGTGTTTTTCATATGAAATCCTGTTTATGAACCTAGTAATTTTAAATCCTATTGCACTCACACTTAAACAAATACCTTAGCTAAATGTAGGAAAACTCTTTAATCAATCCAATAGAATAATTTATTTTTATAATCATTTTAGTATACCAACTATAAACATTAATATACTAAAACGATAAATAACGTACAGCAATATTCATGATCATCAAGGTGCCCATGTAAAAGCTTCCTGCTCTATCTGTGACTCTTCAAAAGTATGTTCTACCTGATAAATCCTGGAAATGGTATTGACAATCTGATCGATTTCTTCAGCTGTATTAAATTTACTGAAAGAAAAACGTACATTTTCTCTATCTGCTTCATGTTTGATCGCTGAAATCACATGTGATCCTCCGTTTCCTGAACAAGCACTACCACCAGATACGGCTATACCTAATGTATCAAGACTATTGACCAAACTTCCGGATTGCAGGCAAGGAAAGGAAATATTAACAACAGAACTCAAACTTTTTACCGAAGATTTACTTTCCCCATTAAATCCAATACCTGAAATACCGCTGTTTTCAAGCTGAGCAATCAGTCTTTGTTTAAGCACTGCAGTTTTTTCATGAACTGTGTCAAAATCGCGGTAAGCAACTTCAAGCGCCTTAGCTAAACCTACAATGCCGATTACATTCTCCGTTCCTCCTCTTTGTCCTTTTTCCTGTCCGCCGCCTAAAATCCGTGCTTTCAAACTATGTCTTTTATTGATGTAAATAAATCCAACCCCTTTCGGGCCATGAAATTTATGTGCAGACCCTACCAGAAAATCTACCGGATACTCATTTAAATTAAGCTTTATTTTACCGATTGTCTGGGTGGTATCCGTATGAAAAGCAGCATTGTATTTTTTTGCAAGCTTACTGATCGCTTCAATATCCGTGATATTTCCAATCTCATTGTTGGCATGCATCAAACTAACAAGTGATTGCGGATTCGCAGCCAGCAAACTTTCAAGATGTTCAAGGTCTACGTTTCCTTTTTCATCCAGTTTTACATAACTGATTTTAATATCGCCTTCTCTTTCATGTTTTAACAAAGGCTGTAAAACCGCTTTATGCTCAATCCTGCTTGTGATGGCATGTGTCAAACCATATTCCCTGATGGATTCCGACAAAGCAAGATTGTTAGCTTCAGTAGCTCCGGATACGAAGAATATTTCTTCCGGCGTCACACCCAGCAATCTGGCTACTGTATTTCTGGAATGCTCAATCATTTCCCTGACTTTCCGACCGGCCCAGTGAGAGGACGAAGGATTTCCAAAATTGGTAGTCAGGTAAGGTAAAATAGCTTCAATTACCTCAGGGTCGATGGCTGTCGTAGCAGCGCTATCACAATAGATTTCCATATTTTATTTTTTAATTTGATGATTTCGAGATTGATGAGAAAGATTGGGGTACCGGTTCAGCGATTAATTTTCCAAGATCCTCATTCCACTTTTTTACATAATCGTCATAAAACTTACCTGTTCCTTTTCCTGAAAATCCGGTATGGATTTCTTTGACTTTGCCATCCCGGCCTACAATAATCGTCGTTGGGAAAGCGATAAATTCTTTTAAAGCAATAAGTTTCTGGGCAACTTCTGCCTTATCTGCTTTGCCTGCAAAAAGAAGATCATACTGTACATCGTAACGTGTTTTCAATTTCGTTAACGTGCGCTTAGCAAATTCGAAATCATCTTTTGCTTCGAAAGCCAAACCAATGGCTTCTACACCCTTATCTTTATTTTCTTTATACCAGGGAGCCAGAAACGAAACCTGATCGATACAGTTCGGGCACCAGGTTCCCATCAATTCAATGACCACCACTTTACCTTTGTATTTTTCATCACTTAATGAAACCTGTTTTCCACTTAAATCCGGGAAAGTAAAATCCAGTTTATCGTAACCAGGTTTCAGGAAAGTAAGCGAGTAAGCATCGGCAAGTGCAGCATTATCATCTTTAACACCTTGAAATTTGGTAGCATTCGGACCATAACCGATCGCACCTTCAATGGATTTACCATCAATAATTTTTCCTTTTACATAAGACGGACCTGATCCAGTAAATCCGGAAAGAATGAATTCATCACCTTGAACATCTCCCTGCAATTCGCGGCTGTCGCCGGTAATGGATAATATAATACCGTTCAGCTTGTTTCCTTTTTGTTCAAAAACAGCGACACGATCGGCAACAGACTGATCTGACTGTATTTTCACCAGCCATTTTCCGGTAATATCTGCGGCTGGTTTAATTTCTTTCCCCGGTTCTACGAAACGATAATTTTTGTCAGGCTGTGCGGTAAAAGGAATTTCTTTCACTACACCCGGCAACAAACTTTTATGTATGCCTGTCAGACTTCCATCACTTTCTATCTTTGCAAACAGAGCTGCTTCAAATGTATTAAGCGTTACCTGCAAAGAATCTTTGGAAATATATTTTGCATTAAAATCATCGCGACGATCACCGTTGATTGCCGTTAGCACCAGTTCGTCTCCTACCTTCCTTTTTACTTGAAAATTGAATGGAACACCTGTTTCTCCTACTTTGAAAACGCCTCGCCAGACTCCTTCTTTAATTGGTTTGTTCTGGGCCTGAACAGTAATAAGACTTACTACTGATAAAAAAAATGTAAATAATAGACGGTTGATTTTCATAAGAGTATGTTTTACATCAAGTACATAAAGTCTACCAACAATATAGACAAATAAAGGCTAATTCAGTTATACAAAAACAATTACAATACTTTCCCTCCATATACTATATTTCGGGTAATGCTTTTCAGTGGATTCTAAAGATTTATCATTAGAATTAGGTTGGGGCACCTTATGAGTCATAGGTTGCCAGAAGATCTTTGAGCCTAACCTCTCCCTTCGTTCTTTATAAATCTACTAATTTGATAGACAAAGTTGTGTTATATTTTTTTCCTGTGCAAGAACTTTCATTTATTTTTTTCCAAAATAGTCTGTCACAGAAAAAACTACATATTTAATGATCGTAAAAATTTCAATCCGTCTCTGGCAATGACTTCTTCTGAAGGCTCTGTCTTCCGCCAGATGGAAGCAGCTTTGGCAATGATTTTAACATCCGGCGTGAAGGATTCTATGACAATATCTCCGGCATAATTAATTTTATCCAGTGCAGCAAAAATTCTTTCCCAGTTGATCTGATCACCACCCGGAGTGCCTCTGTCACTGCCGGATGCATGGAGAAGCAATAATTTATTTCCTGCTTTCAGAATGGCGAGTGTGGGATCTTTTTCTTCAATATTCATATGAAAAGCATCCAGATGAATACCAAATGCTTCACTTTCCACATCCTTAATCAGATCCAGGGCTTGCTGGCAGGTATTAACAAAGTCGGTTTCGTACCTGTTTAATGGTTCAATGGCTAACCGAACGTCTGCTTTTTCTGCATCTAAGGCCAAAGTTTGAAGATTTTTAACAACAGAAATCCATTGTGTTTTTTTCTCATCACCGGATACCAGTTCTGCCCTGCCAACAGCAGAATAAATGGGCCCTGCAATCAACGAACTTCCTAAAACCGGCGCTATGTCAATTAATCTTTTAATATATTCCAGAGCTGTTACCTGTTCCTTCCTATTGCCGCGCAAATCCCTGCCCGGGCCTGTGGCAGCACATACCGACCGACATTCCAGTCCATGATCATCTAATGCTTTTCTTATAAAAACCGGATCGATATTCGCCGGATCTTCCACAGCAATTTCAACAAAATCAAATCCCCATTCCTTGAACTTTGGAAAAAAGCGGACGCTCTCATTGGTAAAGGGAGAGGAAAACAGATAAGTATTAATCCCGAACTTCATGAATGCAGCATTGAAAAAAGATTATTTTATCAGTATTATTTCTTTTGCTGCTCAAAGTAGTAAACACCTTTTTTATTTCCTATTACGAAATCCGGAAACCCATCTTTATTCATATCATCAATTTCTACATGTAATCCTACACCCGCGTCCTCATCAATCTTATGTTCAATCCAGGCTGGTGTTTTTCCTGGTTTGAATTCATACCAGTAAGTAACGGCTGCTTCCAATCCACCCGGATCACCGCCATTGTGTGCATACCAGCGTTTTCCGGTAAGCAGATCAGGATAGCCGTCACCATTTAAATCTTTGAAACCCAGTCCATGCGACTGAGAAAATTTCCTGCTTATCTCATGCTCTGTCCAGGAACCATCCTTCCCCTGCTCGTGCCACCAGATGCCATAATCATGTGCTGACGAACTGATTACATCATTCAAGCCATCCTGATTCACGTCATAAACATACATTTGTGCACAGTCTTTACTTAAAGCTGCGGGATGAAATTTCCAGTTCGGTGTTTTGGGACTGCCGGAACCTTCCCACCAGCCATCCTTGATGATCACATCCTGTTTGCCATCTCCATTGATATCGCCATAACCCAGGCCATGCGTATATTTATGCGTTGATAGGTTTTCATCGCTGCTGATGATGTTCTTTTCCCATTCTGTATCACCTTTTTTTCTTGGAGGACTCAGCCAGATTACCTGTTTATTTTGTGGATCATTGGCAAGAAGATCAAGATGACCGTCTCCGTCAATATCTACAAAAACCGGTGATTCATTACCTATTGAAGGATAGATTGTTCTGGCTACCCAATGGCCTGATTTGTTTTTAGGATTCTCATACCAGACTGCCGGATTTGCAGCAATATCAATCCGTATCAGGTCAATCCATCCATCCTGATTTACGTCGGCACTAAAATCCAGAAAGGAATCACTATAACCGTCTTTCCAGGAAAAAGTCTTAGGCGGCATAATTTCATGTTTTATCCAGTTTGGCGCTTCAAACCAGTAGGCACCGGAAAGAATATCTTTTTTACCATCCTGGTTCACATCGCCAATAGCAGCACCTTCAGCAACAAAGTCAGTCGTGACAACCTGCTTTTTGAAAATCCCACTTGAAGTCTTTTTTTGTGCCTGCGCTGTAATGCCTCCTGACATTATAACTGCCGCAAATCCCAGCAACTTTATCATTCCTTTGTATTTCATAATTGGAAATTTAAAATGAAGATTCTAAGTCATTTTTTATTCATGCAGATAATTACCATATCCTACAATAAGCACCGAAACAACGATCACGATGATACCTGATACGATCATCGTCAAAGTCTTTTTGGTCACGCCTTTCCATTCATTCAAAACCAAACCCCAGGTATTGGCGATCAGGATAATGAATGCCATGTGCAAAATCCAGGAACTGGCTCCATTCCCTAACTTACTCTCTCCCATTCCATAAAAGAAAAACTGAAGAAACCAGGTGGTTCCGGCCAGTGCAGAAAATATATAGTTTGAAAGCAGCGGTATATTTTTATCGGTGTAGTTACCAAACGTTTTGTTGCGCGTATTCAGGATCATACACCAGATAAAATTAGTAGTCAGTCCTCCAAGTAAAATCACGATATAGGTTACATTATTCTGAAAAAGAAAATTGCCCTGTCCCGGATTTGCAGCCTGCCATACCGTATTTGCTTCCTCAGCCATAACTTTTCCTGCATCAATCCCAAAAGCAAAACAGGCACTTAATACCCCAGAAATAATAGATACGGTAAGCCCTAGGCCAATCTTGAATTCATTATTTGTTGCTGAAATGATTCCGCTTTTTTTCAGGTCATTATCTTTCATCGCACCCGCTTTACCACAAATAATAATGCCGATTACACAAACCAGTAATCCCAGCAAAACCATTTGTCCCCAACTGTTACCGACCAGATCTGCAATAGAATCTTTTCCTGTTTTGGGATTAAATAAGTAGTAAACAGAAGGAATTAAAGCGCCAAAGACCGAACACAATCCCAGAATAATCGAACTGCCTAGTGCTACGCCCAAATACCTGACACCCAGTCCATAAGTCAACCCACCAATTCCCCATAGAACTCCAAAAAAATAAGTCAGGAAGAGAATATTTCCGTTTGTATGTGCAATGATTTCCGTAAAATTTGGAATGGTCAGGTAGGCTGCCAGCGGAGGAACAATCAGCCACGAAAACAATCCGCCTACAATCCAGTACGTTTCCCATGCCCAGCCTTTGACTTTTTTGTAAGGAATGTAAAAACTGCCGGAGGCAAATCCGCCAATGAAATGGAATAGTACACCAAGAAGTGCCTGCATGAGGTAGTCGGGTTTAAAGATATTTCGATACGTAAATTGCTACACTCTATTTTACCGTGCATCCTGTACCATACTGGTCAGAATACGTTTTTTTGAACTATTAATTAAATAATTCAATGAACGCTAACCACCTAAGCAATGGAGTATAAGAATTTACTTCCTCATCTGACTATTTATAAATTCCGTGGTATTTCAATTACGGGTATGTAAAAAGGAAGGTCTGCTACCGGATTACTATTTTTCTGCTAATCCGGGCAGTGTTGGTCTGAAGTTCTAAAATGTATAATCCCGGTACCCATTTGGCTGTATCAATTTCCTTTTCAAGATTAGCCTTAATAATAACATTGGACTGAATAGCCTGCCCGGAGACGTTAAAAACAGTCAGCACTGCATTTTCTGAAGACATCACTTTAATATACTCACCAGCCGGATTCGGGTAAACAGTTATACTTTGTTCAACAGGAGGTTCGACGGGTGTCAAAGTAACGGGCAGTATATTTTGAAGAAGGCGAACTCCGCCTGTGCTATTTCCTATCGCAACATCCGGTTTTCCATCTCCGTTATAATCAGCTACTGCGGCATACAGATAACTTCCAAAAAGCGGATCTGCCCCCTTACCGTTATGATCAATTAAAAGACTTTCCCGTTCTGTCCATTTGCCAAAATCGGCCGAATGAAAAATTTTTAATTTACCTGAAAAATCAACCGTTACCAGATCAGGCTTTCCATCCAGATCCATATCAGCTATTGACAACTGCGGATTCCTTCCTTCATAATTCAACGTAATGCCTGCAAATGCTTCGGTAATCAATGTTAAAACAGGCTGATTGCTGGTTCCTGTATTCTGATAGTAACTGAAACTTCCCTGAGGTTTTCCTACCAACAGATCCAGATCCCCATCTCCGTCCGTATCATAAAAATAAGGATAATCTGCAAGCTGGGATTCACCAGGCATTGTAATGGTAACAATATCCGCCATATTCAACTGTGCAGCTTGTCCTTTTGCCGCTTTATTAGGAATATACCGGTATTCCAATCCTCTGGCTGTTGTTCCTGCAAAGCCAAGATCCAAAATTCCGTCACCGTTAAAATCTGCCCACTGCGTTTTCAAATTATACATATTCAGCGTTCCCGGAATATTCAGGTAATTATCCGAAGAAATTTCGAAAGCAGGCGTTTGCGCTGTTCCTGTATTTTTCAACAACCATAACCTTCCCCGAAAGTCATTTCCGTTACGTGTACCGCCTGTACCCACAATCATATCCAGATCACCGTCTCCATCAATATCATAAAAAGAAGGCGTTGCATTTTCTCCCACATCGAGCATCTGATCCTGAAGGAAGTTTTTTTGTACCAGTTTAAAATCTGCTTTTTCGCTTGTTCCGGCATTGTGGAAATACCAGTTGGATGATTTAAAATCCATCAGATTTCCATCATTGTTAGGCACGTTCGGCGCAGCAATCAGATCTTTAACCCCGTCAAAATCCACATCTTCATAATAAGCAGACGGAAAAATATAAAATGAAACAGGTTCGGAAGGCGGGTAAATGTGCGTGTAACTTGAAAAATTAGCAATCAGATTCTCACCGGTATTTTTCAAAAAAGTCATGTGATCGTTGCTGACATGGCCTACCAGCAAATCCTTTTTGCCGTCTCCGTCAAGATCATGAAGCATTATTGAATTTCCCGTATGCATGATACGTCCCGCAGCATTATCAACCACGCCGCAGTCTTCTCCCAACACAAAATCTTCTCCATCACCTTTATGAAAATTTCCCCAACACAGGCCATTCCGTTTGTAAACCAGACTATCCGGCACACCAAAACGCTCCATGCTCATGTTCTGGTGCAGCTCAATATATATTCCGGAATAATCAAACGTAATAACGTCCAAATCACCGTCGTCATCGATATCAAGTATGCCGGGAATATCTTGGCTGGAAACCTGGAGATTCACAGTTCCGGATAATCCTTCGGTGTACAAAGCATCTTTTACCCGTTGAAACGACCAGGTATTTCCATTTTTAACTTGTTTATAAACCGTTATTCCAAGCGAAGTATAAGTAAAAAGATCTTTTAGTCCGTCACCATTATAATCATTTAATATCAGCCAGTTATCAATTTGCGGAAAAAGATATTCATAGGAAGGCGCATGACGGAAAACCTTTTTCTGTGCATCGGCCGGATCGGCAGTTGCCAGAAATGTGGATATGTCACCGCTCGTCCTTTCAAATATTACCAGGTCTTCAATACCGTCACCATTCAGGTCCATTTTGGTAGTCTGCGCTGCATTCAGCCCTCCTGCCCAGGGATTTAATAATTTTTTACCATTAGAAGAAAGTACCGTAACCGTATCCAGTTTAAACCACGATTGCTGCGCACGACTTTCAGAAAGACTGAGAAGAGAAATGATGAAGAATAAGAGGAAGATAAATTTCGTGCGCATCGTTGAATAATAATCTGTTAATTTTGTCTGTTGCTTCACTGCATCAAAGCCTGCAAACCTAACGAAATTACAGGCATTTGATTGAGCAGAACGGCCAAAGTTTATGAACTGATTTTACATTGTCAAATAATACTATGTATACCTCTCTGGAACAGCTTTACAATATTTACCTTGAAGGCCACATAATCTGTACCGATACGCGTCAGATTACACCCGGATGTCTTTTTTTTGCTTTAAAAGGAGATCATTTTGATGGTAATACCTATGCTTCCGAAGCCCTGAAAAAAGGAGCAGCTTACGCAATAGTAGATAATCCGGAAGTGGCTGAAAATTCAAAGTTTTTATTAGTGGAAGATGTGTTGATTGCTCTTCAGGATCTGGCAAGGCATCACCGGAAAACATTCACTTTCCCTGTCATTGCCCTAACCGGGTCCAATGGAAAAACTACGACGAAAGAGCTTATTGCCAAAGTTTTATCCATGAAGTATAAAACGTTTGCAACCAAAGGAAACCTTAACAACCACATTGGTGTCCCATTAACTTTGTTAGCAATTGATGCCACAAAATACGAAATGGCCGTGGTTGAAATGGGTGCAAATCATCAGACTGAAATCGCCTTACTGTGCAGCATTGCACAACCTACTCATGGACTGATCACAAATATTGGCAAAGCCCATCTGGAAGGTTTTGGAGGTTTGAAAGGGATCATAAAAGGGAAAGGAGAACTTCTGGACTTTCTTTCCAAAAAGAAAGGGACCGTGTTTGTTAACACTGAAAATGAAACGGTGATGGAAATGGTAAGCCAAAGAAGGGCTTTTGGAGAAATCCTGTTTTACTGTACCGAAAGCAGCTCTGTTAACCCCAGGCTGATCCAGGAAAGCCCGGTTGTTACTTTTGAAGGAAACAAAGGAAAAATTGTAACAACGCACATTCCGGGACAATATAACTTCGATAATATGTGTGCCGCACTGGCTGTTGGAAATCATTTTGGCGTAACGGATGATGATGCCTACGAAGCCATAGCCCACTACGAACCGGATAATAACCGTTCGCAATTTGTTAAGAGGGGAAGCAATACCATTATTATGGATGCCTACAATGCCAATCCTTCTTCCATGGCAGCAGCTATTACCAACTTTGCGCGTATGGAAGCCAGGCACAAGATGGTGATTTTGGGTGATATGTTTGAGCTCGGCGATTCGTCCGAAGAAGAACATCTTGCTTTAGGGAAATTAGTAGCAGATGCCAAGTTTGATCTGGTCATTCTTACAGGAAAATATATGCAGTACGCCCTACCGGCATTGCCCAAAGCCTATTATTTTCCGGATAAATTTTCATTGCACAACTGGGTTATGGACAATCCTCAGAATGATACGCTAATCCTGATTAAAGGATCAAGAGGAATGGCTCTGGAATCTGTTTTAGGTGTGATGGGTCAGAACTAATCTTGGTTTAATATAATTACTTAAAATATATGTATAATTATATAGTACAAATTTATACATATATAGATAAAGTTTATACTAATAACAATTTACATAGAAAACATAAATTCATTTATCCAGTACAAGCATTGCTTTAAATAGTACCATGCCAATTGTTGCCTTGAGCACTCGTTGTTTGTAATTTTGTAACCATAAATAATACAAGTAACCGAAATCATTACAACAATGAAAAATACAATTGTATCCGTTGGATCAAAATTCCCTGAATTCAAAAAAATCTCTGTAGTATCTCTTGAAAAAGGAAACGAGTTTTACGATATTACATCAGAAGATCATATCAATGCTGAGAAATGGATGGTAATGTTCTGGTGGCCTAAAGATTTTACTTTTGTTTGCCCTACCGAAATTGCTGAATTCAACAGAAAAACTTCTGATTTTGCTGATCGTGATGCTATCCTTATCGGTGCTTCAACAGACAGCGAAAATGTTCACTTAGCATGGCGTAAAAGCCACGATGATCTTCGTGATCTTCAGTTCCCAATGCTTGCTGATACTTCAAAATCTTTGGCAGAGGAATTAGGAATTCTTGAAGCAAACGAAAAAATTGCTTACCGCGCTACCTACATCGTTGATCCACAAGGAATTATTCGTTGGGTATGTATCAATGATCTTTCTGTTGGACGTAATGTAGACGAAGTGCTTCGTGTACTTGACGCTTTGCAAACAGACGAACTTTGCCCTTGCAACTGGGTTAAAGGAGAAGCTACACTAGCTTAATTTTTTTGAAAATAATATTTGTTAGCGAGAGAAGTCAAGTTTCAAAAACCTGACTTCTCTTTCATTCTTCACACTTCCAATCTCACTAAAAATGTATCCATTTGCAGCAACAGGGAATACGAAAGATTCTTTGTATAAAGAAATTAATCTGCCCGCTGAATTTGAAAGCGTGTTGATGAACAAACTGGCGACGTTAGATCACCGTTATCTTAAAGATTTAAAAATCAACATCGGTAATGTTTTAAAATCACAAAACATCAATCGTAAAGAAGCTTTATTGATTGCTCTTTCTGTGGCCATCAATGAGAAAAACGCAGCACTTATTTCTGCTGTTGAAGAACTTGCTGCTAACGAAGGTACTGATGAAAAAGAAATTGCAGAAGTTACTGCCTGTGTTTCTTTAATGAATGCCAATAATGTGTTCTACCGTTTCAGACACTTTATGGACAAAGAATTTTATAACAATGCTCCTGCAGGAATCAAAATGAGCATTATGGTTAATCCTGTACTTGGCAAAGAATTTTTTGAATTGCTAAGTCTGGTGGTTTCTGCATTGAACGGATGTGAAATGTGTGTTACTTCGCACGAGCAGTCTGTACTTAATCATGGCGGAACGCAGGCACGTATATTTGATGCAGTTCGTATCGGAGCTGTCTTCAAGAGCTTTAATGTATTGATCTGATTAGATTATTTATATGGTTTAGAAGGACTTATTTCTTTTTACCAAGTATTTAAGAATTTTAATGTAAAAAGCGCGGTTGTATCAGCCGCGCTTTTTACATTTGCCTGCATTTAGAACTAGTATTACAATTGCCAGATTTATTTCATAGAAATAATACACTGATAATCATCTAGTTAAATGTAATCAGGATAAGAAAATTCCCCTACTCTAAATAAAATGGAATTCAAGTTCGGTGGAAAGATTATTTCCAAGGTTTTGCTATTGCTGTTCATTGTACTTGGCTTTATAGAAGTATCTTTTCGCGCCATTAATACCGGGCAAGCTAAAAATGCTTTTACAGCAGCACTCGTTGATAAACACAGGTACGCTCAATCCATTCCCTCACCGAAGATCGTTCTGGTGGGAGGCTCTAACCTGGCCTTCGGAATTAACTCAGGAATATTAAGCGAAAAGACAAAAATGCCGGTTGTAAACATGGCACTGCTCGCACCTTTGGGTATTCATTTTATTTTATCCGACGCGTCTGATTATATCAAAAAAGGAGACATTGTCATTATGTCCTTTGAATACGACATTGCTGCTCAAGGAGATATTGAATCGCAGCTTTCGGTAGTTGATTTTGTACCTGAAGACAGCCATTTTGTAACAGATACACTGGGATTGACAGCGAAGTGGAAAGCACGTTTTTTGCATCGTTTACAAGCTCCGTCTAAAATCGAGAATATTCTTCAGAACCCTACTGTTGAAGATCCTTACTCTATATACTTCCGGGATGCATTTTCACCGCAGGGTGACATTATCAGTCAGCTCAATAATTATAGCCACAGCGTACATGCTGGCGCCGGCAAGACCGAGTTTTTTCCTTATGAAAAACAGGTTGAAGCCATGAATACTTTTACGGATAATTTCAGACAGAAAGGAGCAAAAGTATATTTTCTGTATTCTACCGTTGCAGAAAGTTTTTACAGCAATACAGCAGTAGCTGTCAAAAAACTGGATTTGCAATACAAAAAACACTTGACAGCACAGATTCTTTCTGAACCTTATCAGTCTGTTTACGCCGATAGTTTATGCTTTGATACAGTTTATCATTTGAAAGGAAAAGCGCGGGATGTACATACCAAGATGGTTGCAGACGCATTGCTAAACTTCGGTATTTAATTTAATCAACTCAACTTCCAGGTTGCAATGCTATTTAATTCAATTGAGTTCCTGATTTTTTTCCCAATTGTTACCATTCTTTATTTCCTGCTAAAACATCCGTATCGCTGGATGTTACTGCTTGCGGCCAGCTGTTACTTTTACATGACCTTCAGGCCGATTTATATTCTGATTCTTGCCTTTACCATCGTGATTGATTATTACGCCGGCATTTTAATAGAAGAATCAGAAGCTAGCCGGAAAAAGTGGTTTTTAATATTAAGTATTATCGCCAATGTCGGTGTTCTGGCTGTTTTTAAGTACTACAATTTCTTTGCTTCGGAAATCAATTCACACCTGGATACACATGCACCTTTGTTAAATATCTTACTGCCTGTCGGATTATCTTTTCATACGTTTCAGGCCATGAGTTATACCTTTGAAGTCTATCGCGGCAACCAGAAAGCCGAACGACATTTTGGTATTTACTCGCTTTATGTCATGTTTTATCCGCAGCTGGTAGCAGGTCCGATCGAGCGGCCACAGAATATCCTGCATCAGTTTTATATTCAGCATAAATTTAATTACGACCAGGCAAAAAACGGGTTATTGCTAATGGCCTGGGGCATGTTCAAGAAAGTAGTCATCGCTGACCGCCTTGCATTATTCGTTAACCAGGTTTTTGATCATCCAGGTGATTATTCCGGTCCCTCCGTTATTACTGCCTCCATTTTTTTCTCTTTTCAGATCTTTTGTGATTTTTCCGGATATTCGGATATTGCCATAGGGTCAGCTCAGGTCATGGGTTTCACCCTGATGAAAAATTTTGATCATCCTTACTTTTCAAGAAGTATTTCTGAATTCTGGCGCAGATGGCATATATCACTCTCAACCTGGTTCAGAGATTATCTTTATATTCCGCTGGGTGGAAATCGCAGAGGTAAGTCACGGGCTTATCTTAATCTTTTTATTATTTTCCTGGTGAGCGGACTTTGGCACGGAGCCAACTGGAATTACATCATCTGGGGAGCATTGCATGGCTTTTATCTTGTTTTTGCATTGCTTACTGCACAACCAAGAACCTACCTTTGGTCACGAATGGGCATGAACCGTTTTCCTATCCTCAACAATGCTTTACAAACCATCACAACGTTTATGCTGGTTAGTTTTGCCTGGATTTTCTTCCGTGCCGACTATCATAACACAGACATCATGTGGAATCTTATAAAAAGTCTTGGTAAAGGCTGGCCAACTGTACAGGAGTTTTTCAGTACTGATTATTTTATGAAATACATCTGTCTCGGACAAAGACGAAGAGTTTTTTTTACAGCGGTAGGGCTTATCCTTTTCATGGAAATGATTCACCATGTACAAAGCAAAAAGAGCATCAGAATTTTACTTGCCTATCAGCCTTTGTGGATTCGATGGAGCTTTTATTCCATTTTTATCCTTTCCATTCTGTACCTCGGCATTTTCGACAATACACCCCAATTTATTTATTTTCAGTTTTAAACAATTGATTTTCAGATTTTAATAATAAAGTAAATAGGGCTTTGATTACACCAACAGGTATTATACTGATATATTGATTGTTTGACAGCTAGACAAAATATCTATCGATTGATTCTGAAAGCGGTTCAATTGCTTTAAAAATTATCATTCATTACCTTTTACAGATAAATTATCTGATTATTAAATCAAAACCCCAATATTCATCTACAAATATTAATCCTGATGGTTTTTCTACTTAATTTTGTATTATTAAATTGACAACAAAATCTAAATAGAAAATGGCAACGTCAACAGAAACTTACATTCCTTACAAGGTTAAAGACATATCGCTGGCCGAATGGGGTCGCAAAGAAATTACATTGGCAGAAGCAGAAATGCCAGGTTTGATGGCGATCCGTTCTGAATTCGGACCATCACAGCCATTGGCAGGTGCACGTATTGCGGGCTGTCTTCACATGACAATCCAGACTGCAGTACTGATCGAAACACTTACAGCGCTGGGTGCAGAAGTTACCTGGTCTTCATGTAATATTTTCTCTACACAGGATCACGCAGCAGCAGCAATCGCAGCGGCAGGTATTCCGGTGTATGCATGGAAAGGCATGAACGAAGAAGAATTCAACTGGTGTATCGAGCAAACACTTTTCTTTGGTGAAGATCGTAACCCATTGAACATGATTCTTGATGACGGTGGTGATCTTACAAATATGGTATTCGACGAATATCCTGAATTGATCGAAGGCATCAAAGGTCTTTCTGAAGAAACAACTACGGGTGTTCTTCGTTTGTACGACCGTCTTAAAAACGGAACGCTTCATTTACCTGCAATCAACGTAAATGATTCTGTTACCAAATCGAAATTTGATAACAAATACGGTTGCCGCGAATCACTTGTAGATTCAATTCGTCGTGCGACTGACTTAATGCTTGCCGGTAAAGTAGCGGTAGTAGCAGGTTATGGTGACGTAGGAAAAGGTTCTGCTGAATCACTTCGTGGTGCTGGCTGCCGTGTTTTGGTTACTGAAATCGATCCAATCTGTGCGCTTCAGGCTGCAATGGATGGTTTTGAAGTGGTAACAATGGACGAAGCTGCTACCCGTGCAAACATTTTTGTTACTGCAACTGGAAATTACAAGATCATTACCGATCGTCACTTCCTTAAAATGCGTGACAAAGCTGTTGTTTGTAACATCGGTCACTTCGATAATGAAATTGATATGGCTTGGTTGAACGGAACTTATGGCGCATCAAAATCTCAGATAAAACCACAGGTTGATATCTATTCGGTTGAAGGAAAAGATATTATCATTCTTGCAGAAGGACGTTTGGTAAACCTGGGTTGTGCAATGGGTCACCCTTCTTTCGTGATGTCATGCTCATTCTCTAACCAGACTCTTGCTCAGATCGAACTTTGGACTAACACAGATGCTTACGAGAAAAAAGTATATGTTCTTCCAAAAGCTCTGGATGAAAAAGTTGCTGCTTTCCACTTGGCTCACGTGGGTGCAAAACTTGAAACACTTTCTGATGAACAGGCTGCTTACATCGGTGTTACCGTGGAAGGGCCATTCAAGGCTGATACTTACAGATATTAATATTTAGCTGTTAGCTTTTAGCGATTGGCTATTAGCTTTTAGATCCCGGCTTGGAAATTATTTCCGGGCCGGGATTTTTATTTAATTTTCAATCACTCCTTCTTAACTTCAGCCGCAACTTCAGCAGCACGAATAGGAATTGAAATTCCATGTATATCAAAAGTGCTTTTCAATACTTTTATCGCTTCGCTTTTTGCTGCACCCGGACCTATTTTTATCTGATCAATCCAGAATTGAACCTGAAAATCAATGGTGCTGGTTCCGAATTTTGTATAACTAAAATCCACCTGACGACTTTTGCTTAGGAAGCTCAGGGACTGAATAGCCTGAAGGCTTATTTTTTCAATCAATGCCAGATCTTCTGTAAACGAAACGCCGCAATCGATCTGAACTCTTCTTTCACCTGAATAGGTAAAATTGGTAATGGGTTTTTGAAAAATATCTTTGCTTGGAATTTCAACCTGCTGCCCTGCCAGATTATCCAGAATTACAGAACGCAGATTTATTGATTTTACTCTTCCTGTGAACCCGTTCGTTTCAATAATGTCGCCTACCTTAATAGGTCTTTGCAAAGCTATAAAAGCACCGGAAATAAAATTGGTTGTCAAATCCTGAAATGCAAAACCCAACGCTAATGCTAAAACTCCTGCACCGGCTACCAGAGAAGTAACCGTCTTATCCAGACCAACTATCCCCAGAGCAAAGAAAAGTCCGGCAGTAAAAATAATAATGCGCGTAAGAGAAGAAACCAGACTAACCAGTGCTTCATTGTGTGAAGCTCTACTCAAACCTCTGGACATTAATTTGCTCCCATATTCCGCCAGATAACGGAAAATAACAAGCAGCAAAATGGCAAAGATAATATTAGGCACATAACCGATTCCAAGGTCAAACCATCGGTCGAATTTTGCAAAGATGGGATCGATTATTTTAGATATCTGAAGGAATAACATGGCAGGTTTTTATACAAAAAATAGTAAAGAGTCAGAAAAGTAATTTCTTTATTACTGATCATTCATTAAAACAGACCAACCGGGCAAATTTTGCCTGTTTACATCTATTTGGATCAAAGTTAAGATTTAACATTTAATCGAATCTTAAATTACTAAAATCAAAAAAGGGAAAGAACCCAAATCTGGTTCTCTCCCCTTTCATTCTACTTAATATCTGGTAAAATTTTGCCTCTGACTATCTTAAATCTACCACTTCAACACCTGGAAACTGCTTGGCATTAAAGGTAAAATAAGTGTCTGCAACTGCTACATCCGGCTGGAATTGCTCCACTTTATACGTTACTTTTTGTCCGTTTTTCTGGAATATTTTCCAGCTGTTAATCGATTTATCTGCCTTGTTTACCTGAATCTGCACCTTATCAACCTGGCTGTTTTTACCGGTAGAGGTTAATTCCACTACTTCATAGGTCTGAGCACCTTCTTTCTTTTCCTGCAAAAAGGCATATTTAAATCCTTTTTTATAGGCTGAATAGATTCTTGTCGGATCAAGGTCACCACCTGCAGACGGATCAAAATCTTGCAGGTTTACTTCATTCGTTTCTTTAATGTATGTGGCCATCAGCTTACCATCATTAAAGATTTCCTGCCCTGCCATTTTCAGGCGAAACTTAGTCCCTTTTACTGTTGCATCACCTTTCAATGGTTTTCCCCCTTCCGGTGTGTAAGTAAATATTGCTTTGAAAGATTTAATTTTCTCATACTTGGTGCTCATTGCATCTAAAATAGCAGTTGATTTTTTATCTCCCTGCGCTTTTACAGTTGTTAATAGAGTACTTGAAAATGCAACTACAGTAAATACAAATGAGATAATTCCTAATCTTTTCATAATGGTTAATTTAATTCTTATTTAAATGCTTAAAAAGTATGCCAGGTTTATGTCAGCTTAAAATTAGACAAAGTTGCGGGAGGATGGTTTAAACAGACAGCAAAAGCCCTGATTGTGTCCGTCTGGCTTTACAGCATCACACGATACAATCAGGACTTTTCAATATTCAGAACACTTCTTATAACAATGCTGCACCGAAAACGCCGGCACTATCTCCAAGGTTAGGCTTAAGAATTGGCGTTGTGATTACTCCGTTATTAAAAATGTATTTTTTGATTCTTTCATAACCTTCGGTATAGAGAAGATCAATATTTCCTACACCGCCGCCGATCACGATCAGCCCCGGATCCAATACGTTAATTAACGTTGAAATAGCACGACCGTAGAATTCAAGCAAACGATCAATGGTTGCTGCTGCATGAACATCGGTACCTGCCTGGTATCTTTCAAGAATGGTTTTAAGAGATAATTTTTCACCGCTTTCACGTTCGTAAAAACGTTCTAATGCCGGTCCGGAAATAACCTGTTCCACACAGCCTTTTTTACCGCAATAGCAAGGTTCTCCATTTTCATCCAGGATATTATGCCCCCATTCACCGCCGATTCCATGGTGGCCGCCAATAATTTTTTTGTTGACAACCAATCCTCCGCCTACTCCGGTACCCATGATCACACCAAAAACAACTTCAGCATCCGGATAATCTTTCCCGGCTCCCATTAAAGCTTCAGCCAATGCAAATGAATTGGCATCATTGGCAAGTTTCACAGGAATACCCAGAATTTCTTCCAGATCCTTGTGCATCGGCTTACCATTGAGACAAGTTGTATTTGAGTTCTTCATCAGATTAGTATCCGGCTCAGAAACACCCGGTGTTGCAAAACCAACTTTGACCGGTCTCTCTCCGATTTCTTCTGCAACCAGATCAATCAGTTTTTTTATCTGAGATAAAATATGATCATACCCTTTATCTGATTCTGTTGGAATCCTTTTACGGATGACAACCTCGAGATTATTTTCTGAATCCAATACGGCACATTCTATTTTTGTACCTCCTAAATCTATTCCCCAGAGTTTCATTAATGCTATCGAACTTTGTAAAATTTATAACCGAACAAAAATATCACAAAATAACAAATGATCGGCAAGTAATATGCTGAGGCTACATCATGTTCTGCTATCATACCCATTGCAAACGGGAAAATAGCGCCGCCTACAACACCCATCGAAATAAATGAAGATGCCTGCTGTGTATGCGCACCAAGGTTTTTCAGGCCCAGACTGAAAATGGTCGGGAACATTATACTCATGAAGAAGTTAATCATCAGAAGTGCTATGAACGAAGGCCAGCCGAAACTCTGAGCAACTGTAACAGCCATCAGAATATTGCCCAACGCAAAAATAGCCAGAAGAGAATGCGGTGCAATAAAGCGCATCAGGAAGGTACCGATAAAACGGCCAGCCAGCATAAAGGCCATGAATAACACCATGTAATTTCCTGCTACCTCATCGGTAAAGCCCATTTTTTCATGGCCATAATTGATAAAGAATGCCCAGGTACCGGATTGTGCCGCCACATTAAAGAACTGTGCAGCTACAGCCCATACAAAATGTTTGTGCTCACTTAATTTTTTACCTGGCCTAACATCTACATTGACGGCATCGGGATCTGCTGCCTGCACATGCGGGTCTGTTAATGGCGGTACTTTTACAAAAGAAAAGCAAACGGCAATGGTAGCAATTACGCCACCAATAACCATATACAAAACCTTAACCGAAGTCAAATCAGTACTACCTTCCACATTGTTACGCAATAAGAAATAAGAACCGATAGCAGGCCCCAAAATAGCCCCTAATGCATTAAAAGCCTGTGCAAAATTAATTCGCTGATCACTTGTACGCTGATCTCCCAGGGAAGCTACAAACGGATGTGCAACCGTTTCAAGTGTAGATAAACCACAGCCCAAAATAAATAAGGCTGATACAAAAAGCATAAACGAACCTGCATTAGCGGCCGGAACAAACAAAAATGAACCCAGGGCAAAAAGGGAAAGTCCCAGAAGCACTCCGTTTTTATAGCCAAAACGCTTCATAAACAAACCTGCCGGTATACCCATGACAAAGTAGGCTCCAAAAATGGCAAATTGGACAAAAGCAGATTCTGTTTTTGTAAGACTTAAGGTATGCTGAAAGTGTTTGTTCAAAACATCTCCCATCGTAATCGCTATGCCCCAAAGCATGAAAAGTGACGTCACGAAAGTGATGGTAACAAAAAACCGGCTTTCTGTAAATTTGGCCTTGGCAAGTTCTTCACCAGACGAGGAAATTGTGCTCATTTTTGGAAAAATATAAGATTAGTTGTTTAGTGACTTTTATTTTGGAGGTGTAAGTTAGAGAAAATTAGAAATTGTTTCCAATCAAAACTTGTAACATCATGACTTCCTGTCCGGATATGGTAACCAATCTGCCCCATAACAGACATATTTAATGCAGGTATACCAGTTGTGGGAAGGCCATCTGTTTTAAGAAAACGATAGATACGATCAGCCTCTTTTGCAGAGGCAAATTCTCCTTCCGGATCTGATCCTTTATCACCTTCCGCACTGGCAATATAAACAGGCCGGGGTGCAATAAGATCAATGATAAAATGCTGATCAAAAGGAAGTAAGGTATCTTTATCCATATATTTCCTGAAACTTCGGGCATACCAGTGCGGGAAGACAGTGTTCAATCTCCGGATATTTTCTCCAATCCCCCGATGAAATAATTTAGCACCGCCGGCTCCGGATTCGTTGCTGATCACCAGTGCAAACCGCGTATCTGAAGCACCTGCCCAAAGCGCCGCTTTGCCTAAACGGGAAAATCCAAAAACAGCAACTTTTTTTGAATTAATATCCTTATCTGTTTCCAGATAATCCATTCCCCGGCTCAAAGCCCATGCCCAGGCTGCAACAGTCCCAAAATTATCTTCACGATTCTGAAATTCCGGGTATAAAGTATGCACACCCGTTTTAAACATCTCTTCTTTTCGGTCTGATGCGATTTCTTCTCTGTAAATGGTAGCCACGCAAAGCCTGCATCCAGAATACTATCAACAGGCCATTGACTTGCATTCATACCGCGACAGGCATCTGTTGCTTTTCCATTAACCGTGCAGGGAGAACTTTTGCTGCTCTCCACCCAGGCTTCGCTGAGCTTTATACCGGGATCAGAATGGATTGCATGATTTCCTATAAAATTAATTCCGATGATTGCCGGAACAGGATGAGGTGCTTTATTAGGAATGTAAATCAGGATATCAAACTTTGCTTCTTTCCCTTTTTCAGTGAGATGAACGGTGATTTGTTTTCGGGTAGCTTTTCCGCCCAGTGCATTTTTATCTTTATCAAATACTTCAAAACGCATGTTTTTCGGTCGATCCGGGGAAGTTCCATACATTTCGGAACGGAAGGTTTGAAGCAGTTCTTCACGCCGTGCGTTCCACTGTTTTGCCGTCGTGACTTTGGTACCATTATTAAATATTAACGGATCAGGAAGTATTGACTTTTTTTGTTGACCATAAGACAAAAAGCCAATGGAGCAGAACAAAAAAATTAAACGGAATTTAGTTTTCATCAGGACTTATCGATTCAATGCTTAATCCAGGCAATCACAGGCTTTTAGGTCAAAAGTACGTTTTCAGGATACTTTACTGCTGTATTTTTCGATGCATTGTTGATTTTAATAATAACAGCCACAAAACAAAAATGACTACTGATTATTTGGTTACAAATCAGTAGTCATCCTTATAAGTTATGCTAAAATTACCCGCTGATTCCCATAGACCGCATGTGATCATCCAGCTGGCTTAAATCGTGGAACATAACATCCCGAGCTTTGCTGCCTGTAAATGGCCCTACCACACCGATTAACTCCAATTGATCCATAATCCGGCCGGCACGGTTATAGCCCAGCTTCATTTTACGCTGGATAAGAGAAGTACTTCCCTGCTGATGAGTGATGATCAGTCGTGCAGCTTCCGGAAGCAAGCCATCAAAATCGTCTGTATTTACTTCACTTCTTGATTCTGAACTTTCATCACCTTCATATTCCGGCAAAGCGTAGGCCTCATCATAGCCCCGCTGTGAACCGATAAATTCACAAACATCTTCAATTTCTCTTGTATCAATAAACGGACACTGCAAACGAATAACCTCCGAATTGATGGCTAAAAGCATATCTCCCTGTCCGACCAGCTGCTCCGCCCCGCCCATATCCAGAATCGTCCTTGAATCGATACTAGACGTAACACGGAACGATAAACGGGCAGGGAAGTTAGCTTTGATCAAACCGGTGATAACTTTCACCGAAGGTCGCTGCGTAGCTACAACCAGGTGAATTCCGACAGCACGGGCCAGCTGAGCCAGACGGGCAATCGGCGTTTCTACTTCTTTTCCGGCGGTCATCATTAAATCCGCAAGCTCATCAATTACCAAAACGATATAAGGAAGAAACTTGTGACCTTTTTCAGGATTCAGGCGCCGCTGTGCAAATTTGGTATTGTATTCTTTCAGGTTTCTTACCGCTGCTTCTTTCAAAAGATCATAGCGCGAATCCATTTCAATACACAATGAATTCAGCGTAAAAATTACCTTTTTTGTATCCGTAATGATGGCTTCGTCCGCATTAGGCAATTTGGCTAAGAAATGTCTTTCCAGTTTATTGAAAAGGGTTAATTCCACTTTTTTAGGATCAACCAGGACAAACTTTAATTCTGCCGGATGTTTCTTATAGATCAAAGAAGCAAGAATAACATTCAAACCGACCGACTTACCCTGGCCCGTGGCTCCGGCCATCAGCAAGTGAGGCATTTTGGCTAAGTCTGCAATATGGATTTCATTCGAAATGGTTTTACCCAAAACGATTGGAAGATCATACGTCGATTTCTGAAAGCGTTCGTTCATCAAAACGGAACGGATAAAAACCGTTTCGCGATTTTTATTTGGTACCTCAATACCGATTGTTCCCCGTCCCGGCATTGGCGCAATGATACGGATACCAAGCGCAGCCAAACTCAACGCAATATCCCCTTCCAGATTTTTGATTTTAGAAATACGGACACCTGCTTCCGGAATAATTTCGTACAGTGTGACAGTCGGCCCAATCGTTGCCTTGATTTTTGAAATGTTTATTCCATAGCTGCCAAGTGTTTCTACAATCTTGGTCTTATTACTTTCAAGTTCTTCCTGCGTAACTTTTTCATGCTGATTATCAATGACATCGCTCAGCAGGTTATAGGTTGGAAATTGGTAAGAAGGCAAATCAAGCATGGGATCATATTGCCCAAATTCACGCAGAATAGAAGCATTGATGTCTTCATCATCTGCAACCTCATGCACTTCTTTGACTACAACAGTATCATTCACTTCAAGCTCCAGTTCGAGATCCGTTGCTGCTGCAGCAGTTACAGGCATTACAGGATTAATAATGGCAGCCGGTCTGACAAATTCCTCTTTATTTAAAACTTCAAGCACATGATTGCCATCCAGTACATGGCTGCCATTTTGTTTTCCATCATTGACGAATTCGGCAGCGGGCGTTATTACTAAATCATCATCATACGTATCATCTACAACAGAAACATATTCCGGTTCTTTAAAAATTTCTTCCTCAACTTCCATTTCTACATCCGTAGCAGCAATTTTCTCTTCCGGAATTTCTTCAATAACTGCCTCTTCCTTCTCTTCTTGCTGCTTGCTCTGCCAGTTATCAAACAGTGCTTTGGCATCATAGAAATAAACTGCAAAAATAAAGAGCGCAAACAAAATCGGAATAATACTGCCCCATTTCAGCCAATCAAACAGCCATACATTAACCATGTACCCGAACCCGCCAGAAACAAAGCTCATTGTATTTTCCGTATTGCTCATGAGCACGATATAGCCCATCAGCACACTTACCCAAAGCGTATAAAAGATAACTTCCTGGGTTGCGCGTGTAAGCGGCAGTAATTCTTTTCCAAAAGCAATTTTCCATCCTGCCAGAATTGGTACAAATGGCAACAGCAAAGCCCCTACTCCAAACCAGCGGTAGACAAAAATATGTGAAAATGTAGCGCCCAGAACGCCTAAGAAATTTCGAGTTTGGCGGCCTGCATCCCGGATAGGTTCCTGACCAAGAGCATCTACGATACTTTGATCGGCCAGCCCGGTAACGATGTAGGATAAAAATGAAACTTCCAGAATGATCCCGGTCAGAAGAAAGAAAATCCCCCAAGCCAATGTGCTCTTTGGACTGGAAAAAATGTTATCCCAATCCAGATTTAACCGAAAACCTGGTTTTACGCCCTCCTCCGCCTTCGTTCGTTGTGTATTTCCTCTTGGCTTATTTACAGACATTTAATTCGGTGCTGTTATTTTTTATGAATGTATGAAGTGCTTTCTAATTTTTCAATCAGGCAGACTATTATTTTGCGACCATTGCTTTACAAATCCTTTTGACCAGCCCCGGTCCTTCGTAAATAAAGCTGGTATAAATTTGTAAAAGACTGGCACCTGCCCTGCGTTTTTCCAGTGCATCTGCCGGGGAAGCAATCCCCCCTACGCCAATTACCGGAAACGCATTTCCTGATTTTTCGCAAAGATAACGAATTACTTCAGTCGCCCGGTATTTCAATGGCTGACCGCTTAATCCGCCAGCCCCGATAGCATCCAGCGTTTCTTTCGATGTTTTTAAATCTGCCCGGCTGATAGTCGTGTTTGTAGCGATCACACCTGCAATAGTGGTTTCTTTAACAATATCAATAATATCATCTAGCTGGCTGTCAGTCAGATCCGGAGCTATTTTAAGAAAGATTGGTTTTGAATTTGGTCTTTGTTTATTACGGATCTGCAACTCACGAAGCAATTCAGTTAAAGGTCCTTTTTCCTGCAAATCGCGTAAACCGGGCGTGTTGGGAGAACTGACATTGACCACAAAATAATCAACAACATCAAACAACTCATTAAAACAAAGGATGTAATCACTTAATGCCTGTTCGTTAGGCGTATCTTTATTCTTACCAATATTACCACCTACCAGAATTTTGGACTTACGATAACGCAATTTTGCAGCAGCCACAGCTGCACCTTTGTTATTAAACCCCATCCGGTTGATAAGTCCCTGATCCTCTTTTACACGGAACAGCCTCGGTTTGTCATTACCCGGCTGAGGGCGGGGCGTAACTGTACCGATCTCAATAAATCCGAAACCCAGTGCTTCCAGTTCATCCACCATTTCCGCATTTTTATCAAACCCCGCTGCCAAACCGATCGGATTACGAAAGCGCAAACCTGCCACTTCCTGCACCAGATCAGGATGCTCAAAGGTGTACAAACTTCTTAGCAAAGCCGGCACTCCGGGAATTTTAAAAGCGAATTGCAGCATTTCACAAACAAAGTAGTGAATACGCTCGGCATCGAACCGGAAGAAGATCGGTAAAAGAATATATTTATACATTTTGCAAAAATAGAATGTTTGGGGGGAAGGGAAGGAAAGTGTTGGAGTTTTTATTTTTGAAAGGACTTTATTTTTGCTCAACTTCTTTTAAAAATTGATCTTGGGATTTGGGTATGATTTGGATTTAGAATATAAAATGGCTCAATGGAGCAGGGAACTGGTCTTATAGAAAATAATTACTATAAACAGGAGACGGTTATCCCATCCATTACTTTGAAGATTGGGTCAAAAATAAATTTTGGAATAGAATTTTAAGATTAAAACCTGTTCATCTTACTAATTTCAATTATTTTATCACTTCCAGGTTCAATTCTTTTAGTAAGTATTTAGAACCCTGCAAATGGGGAAAAGCTCAATTTAAAATGCTGTCGTTCTCTCCTTTTTGATAATTTTGTATAATTAAAAGCAAAATATTGCCGTTCATTATTTAAACAGTACCAAACTTATTTGGTACAAGTAAGACACTTCCTTGTTTTCAATATCAATTACCCCCAAATATTCCTAACCCCTGATAACTTCAAAAATTCTAATGTTCAAAAATTTATCCTTTTCCAAGCGACTCTCCGGCCTTATACTTATAGCCGTGGCTGTCACAAGTATTCCTGTTAAAACCTATGCTGACAGATCACTTTCGGAGCATCATGCAGAAGGTGGCAAGCTGATTGGCAAAGTAGTTGAAGCACCTAATAATACAGTGGTCAGTTTTGCTACGGTTGCCATTTTATTGTCAAAAGATTCTACTGTTACCAGCGGTGCCATTACGGATGAAAATGGTGTTTTTACAATCCCAGACGTCAAACCGGGAAATTACATTGTCCGTGTGACCAATATGGGTTATGAAACCCTTTTTGTTCCGAACATCAGTGTAGCTACTGAAGCCAATATCACCGACTTGGGAACACTGGCTATTATCGTTTCTTCTCAAAAATTGAATGAAGTAGTAATCATGGGAGAAAAAGCGATGATCGTGGAAGACATTGATAAAAAAATGATCACGATCGGAAAAGATCTGCTGGCTAGCAGTAATAATGTGAGTGATCTTTTAACAAAAATGCCTTCTGTTTCATTGGATGAAAACGGGAACCCGCAGGTACGCGGAAAGGGAAATGTAGTGGTATTGATTGACGGAAAACCTTCTACGCTTTACGGCAGCGACCTACCTACGGTCCTGCAATCTTTTCCGGCCGAACTTATTGAACGTATTGATGTATCGACCACACCTTCGGCTAAGTATGAGGGCGATGGCGCTTCCGGTGTTATTGATATTATTACTAAGAAGAATAAAATCAGGGGATTGAATGGAGGTGTCCGGACAAGTCTGGGATTAAAAGATAATTACAACGGCTCTGCCAATGCAAGTTACCGGACCGGTAAACTGGGTCTGAACGCATCCATTAACGGACAAAATCGCAACACATATTGGAAACGTACGCTAAACCGGGATAATTTTTTGGGAGAACAGCCTTCCCGACTTGAACAGCGAGGAACAGGCAATAACAGCAATAAAAATCTGTTCAGCCGGATTGGGATAAATTATGATCTTAATGACAAAAATAGTTTTGAAGTAGGCGTAAATTATTCACGTGACCAGAGTAAGAATAAAAGTAATCTGCTCAACAACTCTGCGCTCCTAACAGGTCAGGTACTGGAAAATTTCAACCGGATTAACCGGAGCAATGGCCACGGGAATAACGTGAGCACTAATTTTGATTACCGCCGCAAGTTTAATACCAAAGATCAGCTTTTGACTTTTACCGCCAATTATTCACAGGGAGAATCCGATAATAATGCTACCTACGATCAGGAAAGTGAAGTGGACAGCCTGATTCGTCATCAGCAGAATTTCAGGACAGGAAAAAGCAAGTCACTTTTTCTTAATTCGGATTTTACATTACCCATTACGTCCAAAGCTACTTTTGAAGTTGGATTTCGTACAAGGTATAATACCAATGATAACACCAACGCTTTTTACTGGCGTAATGAGGAGTCAGGAAATCTAGAATATGATCCTAACATCAGCAATATATTTAGTTACAAAAATGCAGTCTATACCGGCTATATGACCTTTTCTCAAAAAACAGATTTGTGGGGGGTAAGAGCAGGGTTAAGACTGGCAGATTCAGATCAGGAAATAAGCCAGATTGATGCGAACAGAAATTTTTCGGTTCAATTCCTCACTCTTTCTCCTTCTCTGGCACTGAGCAGAAAACTGAATGACAATGCATTATTAAAATTAAATTACAGCCGCAGAGTTCAGCGTCCCCAGGCGGATTGGCTGAATCCTTATACCGATGTTTCTGATCCGAGGAATGTCCAGACAGGAAACCCGGATCTTCGTCCGGAGTTTACGCACAAAGCAGAGATGGCTTACTCGAACTATGAAGAATCCGGTGGATGGGGGCCGTCTCTTTTTATGGATTATTCCAATAATGCCATTACCCGGTTAAGAACGATCGATGCTACCGGAATATCTCTTACCCGCTATGACAATGTGGGAAAAGAGCTTAATTATGGATTTGAAACTGATTTCACTAAAAAGTTTGGGGATATATTGAAAATCAATGGAAGCGGCCGGTTCTTTAGAAGTGAAGTTGTTTCTGCTCTGGCCAGTATTGACAACCGTACCTGGAGCTATTCCGGAAACCTGAATGCGTTTGTGACGCTTCCGCTCGATTTCAGAGCTTCTGCCTATGTTAATTATGAAGGTCCGAGAGCTATTGCACAAGGAACAAGGAAAGGTGTTTTTGTTGCAAACATGGGGATTCGTAAAGAGTTGCTGGAAAAAAAAGCTACACTTTCTTTCAACATCCAGGATATTTTTCTTTCCCGTGCTTACAAAAGCCAGCTTGCCACAGATACGTACCTTCAAAATTCTTTATGGCAACAAACCAATCGTTTGGTTAACGTAACTTTTCAGTATCGCTTTGGAAAAATATCAATGGGAGGCGATGAATCCTAAGTCATTTAAATCGTAAGTAACTATTTATAAGGGAAGAAGAGCTGTAAGTATCTTCTTCCCTTACTTTTCACATACCTGCGTCAGAAAAGAAATTGCACGCATAACTCAATCTAAAATTTTATAAAATATACCTTAGAAGCTTATTGCTTATACTTATACGTTTATGAGGAACCAGATAGTCATGACTGGAACAGTTTTTGCCGTTAGTTGTAATAAATAGGATATTTATACTTTTACCAGGTCAAGATTCCTATGTTAAAATAGTATTGACATAGTTACTTATAAGAATATCAGCCGTAACCTATTTTTAACTTAACACAACCCATTCACATGAAAAGAAAAATTGGATTTACACTTGCTATATTACTGGCTGCTACTTTTACATTTGCTCAGACCAGAATACCTGCTGATACCATTTTTAACGATTATTTTAAGGCAACCGGCGGAAAGGCACTTTGGGATAATATAAAAACCTATAATCTTAAACGCAATTATACGTCTGCTACTGCTACGCCCTATACTGCCAACATCGCAGCTTCTATGGCGGACAATTCAGTATACAAATCGAAGACGATTATGAACCGTAGTTTCATTTATGCAATTAAAGGCTCAGAAGGCTGGGTAAAGGTGCCGCTTGGAAATAAAGTTGACGTAAAAGATCTTAGTCAGGCTGAAAAAACCAACATGAACTTTGAAATGTATAAGAATCTGGTCCCCTTCATCGATTATCAAAAAAGAGGTCTGATTGCTTCAACGGTAGGAACAGAAACTATAAACGGAGTAGCTACAAATCAGGTAGAATTACAAGGAAATGGTGTAAGATATAACTTATATTTTGATGCTAAATCCGGTTTACTAATTCGTCAAAAAGAAAATTTAGCCGGAGTTGAAACTGTGACTGATCTTTCTAATTATACAAAATCGGGCTTTGGAATACTTTATCCGGCAAAACTTGTTGAAACCAACAGCATTGATAAAAAACCATTAAGTATTACCTCTTCCATTACAATTAATGATGCCGTTAGCCCTGATTTGTTCAAGCGCTAACCTATAATTAAACAATGAATTCCATGAGTAGCATATTATCCGCCAGATAGTATTCTACTCATGTGGTTATAAAACCGGTTAAGTAAAAAAAACTTCACCCATCTTGCTTCAATGAACAGATGGAATAACTTTAAGGAATGAGGAAAGCACTAAAAGTATTGGCGATTGTAATACTGACAGTATTAATTCTGATTGGTGTCATGATTTGGGGTATTCAGACTCCGGCCGGACAAAACTTTCTAACTACACAGGCCAATGTTTATTTGCGCAAAAAATTAAAAACAAAACTTAATGTCGATAAAATCCGGTTTGATATTCCTGACTGGATTGTACTGGAAGGTGTTTATTTCGCTGATCAGAAAGGCGACACGCTGGTTTCAGGTAAAATGCTGCGTGTCGATATGGACATGTATTCACTGATCAAAGGAAAAGTAGGCATCAATAAAATAGAGCTTGAAGGTGCCGTAGCGAACATTAACAGAACCTTACCCGATACCGTCTTTAATTTCCAGTTTATTGTAGAAGCCTTTGCTGGTACTGATCCGGCTGCACCTGTTGATACTACATCCAAACCGATGGAAATGCGTCTGGATAGAATTCTTCTGAAACAAGTCAGGCTTTCCTATAAAGACGCTGTAATCGGAACGGATGCAGATGCGAACATTGATTCAGCTTACGTTTCGTTTGACAAATTCAATCCGACACTTTCACAATATCATCCTACAAAAATTGCTTTATACAACAGCGGTGCCAAACTGAGAATGTATAAGGCTTTGGTCATTGACACGCTTGTAACACCAACAAACCCTAATGATTCTCTTGATCTAAAACTGGGTGACGTTGATATCAGCAAATTCAATTGGGTATTTACAGATGAAACATCGGGCTTGAATAATGGCGTTACGATTGGAAGTTTAAAAGGAAAAATAAACAGTATTTACATGGGAAGCCAGCGTGTAAATATTGAAAGTATACTTTTAGAAAACATGACGGCTTATGCCGAATTTGCAAAAAAAGCAACTTCCAAAACAAGTCCACCGGATACAAAAACTGATACTACAGCAACTCCGGGCTGGTTTGCAGTAGTAAAAGACATTAAAGTTGTAAATACAGGACTTCGCTACGACGATTTCAATGCTAAACCCATAGCGAAAGGACTGGACTATGCTCATTTAGATGTCAAAAATTTAAATGTTGATCTAAAAGATTTTCTTTTTTCTACTGATAATATTTCCGGAAAGCTATCGCAAAGTTCCTTTGAAGATAAAAGTGGCTTTAAGGTGCTTGAACTGCGTACAGACTTTGGCTATGGTGCCAAACAAACATACCTGCGCAAGCTTTTCTTAAAAACGCCAAATACACTTTTACGTGATGAGCTGACCTTACGTTATAATAACTTAGACGATCTTACCAAAAACCTGAATGATGTTAAAATCCGCCTGAATCTTAAGGATACTCATTTGGCTTTCTCTGATATTTTATTGCTTGCACCGGATCTTTCCAAAACTCCTCCCTTTGACAAAGAACCGAATGGAGTTGTAAAAGGTACAGGTCTGGTAACCGGATCGGTAGATGATATGCTGATTTCAAAAGCTCGTTTCAGCATGCTTGATGGAACGGTGGTTAGTCTTGATGGCCGTATCCGCGGTTTGCCAGACGCAGATAAAGTATCGGCAGATATGACGATCAATGAATTGTCTTCGACAAGAACTGATTTAATGAAGATGCTTCCGGACAGTGCCGTTCCTTCCAGTATTGAGTTGCCTGAAAACATCAAAATTACAGGAAAGGTAAATGGTTCTATGAAGGACCTGACGCTGACTACCAATATCATCACTTCTTTTGGAAATGGTACTTTCAGCGGAAACCTTAAAGATATTACAGACAGTATCAAAGCCCGGTACGACGGTATGCTTAGCTTTACTGACTTTGATATGGGAAGAATGCTGAAACAGCCTCCTCAGCAATTAGGAAAACTGACACTTTCAACGCAATTAGCAGGAATTGGCTATACACCTTCCAGAATGACTGCGCGCCTGAATGGAACCATACAAAGCGCAGATATCCAGGGATACGTTTATAATAATCTTACCCTGAAAGGAGACGTGGACCATGGACTGGCCAATGTAGCGGCTAACATGAAGGATGCGAATATTGGTATTGCATTAAACGGACAAGCTGATCTTTCAAAAGAATTTCCAAGTGTAAAAGGCGAAGCTACAATCGATCATATGGATCTGGCCGCTCTGCACCTTTACAATGATTCCTTGCAGGTCAAAGGAAATATCAAGATTGATATGCCTTCAACCAACCCTGAGAATCCGCTTGGTACCATTTCAGTAAATGATCTTTTACTGACACATCACAAAAGACCCATCAGTATTTCTGATCTGACTGTTCAGTTAAGCGATACGGCTGGCAATAAAAGAGCTACCATTAAGTCGCCTTTCCTGAATGCAAAGTTGGAAGGTAAATTTGTTTATACCGAAATCGGTGATGTAATTTTAACTGAGACGAGCAAACATTTTTCTATTCCAGGGCTGACTTATAAACCTATTACTACGCCGACAGATTTTACCTTGGATGCCACCGTATCAGACGATCCTCTTTTCAAAGTTTTTGCTCCACAGCTGACAAAACTAAAACCAGTTGCCCTGCACGCCGAGGTAAACAATCAGCAGGATTCTACCCTTATTGCTACTTTAAGTATTCCTCTGGTAGAATATGATAGTATTCATACCGAGAGAATTTCAGTCAACATGAGCAGTGTGAAAGAAAAGGCAGTGATGAATGCCTTTATGGGTAACATGCAGACAGGCGGATTCAGAGTGCAAAATGCTTCGCTGAATACAGACATCGCCAACAATGATGTGAAATTTAATTTCATGGTTAAAGATTCGGCAAACACGGATCGCCATGGAATTAACGGAAATCTGGCTCTGGTAGATAACCGCTATCAGCTTCGTCTGCGTGAAGGTCTGCTGATCGACTATAAAAAATGGGCAACGGATAGCGAAGGATACATCCAGTATGCTCCGGACAGTGTTCTGGTTAAGAATTTTGTGATTCGTCAGGACTATCAGTCGCTTACCATTAATTCCTCTTCAGATGCTCCAAACAGCCCATTGGATATTACTGCCGACAGTATTTCAATCGGGCCTTTTGCGGCACTGGCTACCCGCGATTCCACTATGGCCTCCGGGACTTTAAGCGGAAAGATAAGGCTGAGCAATTATATGGTTTCTCCGGTTTATACAGGCCGGCTTAATGTTAATAACCTGGCTTTGATGAAAATACCGGTTGGAAATCTTGACATTCGCTCGACCAATGAAACAGAAGACCGCATCCGGGTAGGCATGTCATTGACGAGCGATAAAAATGATATGCACCTGTATGGAAGCTACCGCCTGAAAGAAGAAAATCCGCTGAACTTTACACTGGATCTGAAAAAATTTGGTGCAGAAACAATTGAAGCTTTCAGCTTTGGTCAGCTACAACGTGCAACAGGTAACCTTTCAGGAAAAACAACCATTACAGGATCAACAGAAAGTCCACAGCTGAACGGTGCAATCAATTTTGACGATGTAGCTTTCAATGTTACTCAGCTTGGTGCACGATACTCGTTGAGCAATCAAAAAATAGATTTCGCGGGTCAGAACATTAATTTCAACAATTTCATTGTTTCTGATTCACTCAATCAGCAGCTGAAAGTAAATGGAAATGTAAACATTGCTACTATCCCCAACGTAGCCTATAATCTTAAAATTGACGCTAAGAACTTTACTGTTCTTAGTTCAACACAAAAAGAAAATGATCTGTTTTACGGTAAGGCCATTGTGGATGCAAACCTGACTGTAAAAGGAAAAGGAAGTAATTCTGTTGTAGACGGTAAGGTAAAGCTTGACCCTGAAAGTAACGTTACGGTAGTCATGTCAAATAGCGCGACTGACGAAGGAGATGCCGGAAAAGGGATTATTGAATTTGTAGATATGAGTGCCGCTACACAGGTAGCCAAAGAAGATTCACTGGAAGCTGCAAGCCAGATCATGGTAGATTTTGCTTCACAGATCTCCCTGGATATTGATGTAGACGATAAATCACAGTTTACAGTTGTCATTGATGAACTGAATGGTGACAATATCAAACTGAAAGGAAATGCCAAGCTGAATACGGGTATTGCTCCTAACGGACAGCTTTATCTGATTGGTGCTTATGACCTGACCGAAGGATCTTATGACCTGACACTGCAGATTCTGAAAAGAAACTTTGAGATCAGAAAAGGAAGCAGTTTGATCTGGACAGGTGATCCGATGAAGGCTGATCTGAATATTACGGCGGTTTACCCGGTGATGGTAGATCCGGGATCTATTGATAATAATTACAAAGGCGACCGGAAAATCCCGATTGAGGTTCAGATTATTATTACCGGAAATCTTTCGTCTCCAAATATTACTTTCAATGTAGAACCAGGGATTGAAGCACCGGAAAGTTTTAAAAATGATCTCAGCAATCTGACGTTTTGGAATGACATGAAACAAAGTCCTTCTGAAATGAATAAACAAGCCTTCGCTCTTCTGATTACAAATAAATTCATAACAGATCAGGCTTCACCAGGCTTCAATATTGGTTCAAGTGCAGAACAAATAGCCCGGCAAAGCGTAAGTCAGTTGCTAAGCGATCAGCTGAACAATTTGGCTGGGGATTTGGTAAAGGGTGTTAATCTGGATTTAGATTTAAATTCTTCTACGGATCAGGTAGCCGGGTCGAGAACAGACTTAAATGTTGGTTTGAGCAAGGCCTTTCTGGGTGACCGCCTGAAGATATCAGTCGGCAAAAACTTTGAGCTGGAAAGTAAATCTCAGACACCGAGTTCGTCTGAAGTATTCGATAACATTGCGCTGGATTATTCTCTTAGTAAAGATGGAAGATATCTTTTCCGGGGTTTTAGAAAAAACCAATATCAATCTATTCTGGAAGGATTTATTATTGAAACGGGTGTGAGTTTTATTATAACGGCAGATTACGATTTGTTCCGTGAAATTTTTCAAAAGCAAAAAAATGAGAATTAATACTTTAGCCATCTTTGTGATATGTATCCTGCTGGGCAGCTGCTCGGTAAGAAAGTACGTCCCTGCTGGCCAAAGCCTGTATGTTGGGAATAGTGTAAAAGTAACTCCGGACACCCTTTCAAAGCCTAAGGTGGGGGATCTGGCCACGAGTCTGGAAACAATTGTCAAGCCACCGCCAAATAAAACAATTCTTGGTTTTCCCTGGAAGGTCTGGTTTTATTACTGGATTGGCGAACCAAAAGATGAAGGCGGATTGCGCAGCTGGTTCCGGAAAAAACTGGGACAACCACCTGTTTATGCCAATCAGCGGATTGTGGATATCAATGCCAAAAATATGGTTGGCTTCATGGATAATGAAGGCTATTATAAGTCATCAGCCAGTGGAAAGCTGAATTATAACGAAAAAAAAAGAACAGCGACAGCACAGTATGAAGCTTACGTAATGCCCCGTTACTTTATTAACGAGGTTAACTTTGTGGTACCTGATAGTGCTCAGTTTAACAAAGATCTGGTATTAACCAAGAAGGATTCATATCTGAGAAAAGGTGACCCTATCCGACTGGATGTGGTAACATCAGAGCGTTCCCGTATTGAACAGTTGCTGAAAAACAAAGGGTACTATTACTTCAACCCGGATTATCTGATTGTAAGAATTGATTCAACGATTGGCCGTCAGGATTCTACATTGGCTCCACAGCAGGTAAACCTGTATGTGGAAGTTAAGAAAGAGACAGCTCAGACGGCATTAAAGCAGTATTATATTAACCGTATTTTTGTCAATACGGGTACTAACGAAGCAATAAGTGCAGATAGTGCTGTGAACCGCGGTCCGCTTAGAAGGGGGATAACCATTAATGATCCAGGCAAGCTTTACAAAAGGAAGATTTTTTATGATGCCATTGCTTTTCGTAGAGGAAACCTATACACAAGCACGCAACAGGAGTTATCCGTAACAAGACTGGTAAACTTTCAGAACTTCAAGTTTGTAAAAAATAGCTTTGAGCTGGTACCAAGGTCGGATTCTGCCATGCTGAATGTATACTACAATCTGGCTCCTCTAAAGAAAAAATCACTTCAGACGGTCTTAAGTGCGAGCACAAAATCAAATAATCTTGGCGGTTCTGATTTAAGAGTTAATCTAAAAAACAGAAACTTTCTTCGCGGAGGTGAGATTTTCACCTTAAGCCCTTATTTTGGTTTTGACGTTCAATTAGGCGGAAACCGCATTGAAAACCCAGGCAGGGTTGGAAACGAATTCATACGGTACGGAGCAGTAGCCAGTTTATCTTTCCCACGCTTTGTTATTCCTTTTGTAAAAATACGCCCGGAAAGAAGTCAGGTATTGCCCAAAACAATTATGGCACTAACCTATGAAAACAGAATTCAACGGAATTTCTATACTACAAGGTCTATCCGTTTTGATTACTCTTTTGTCTGGAGTAAAAGCTCACGCCTTGAACATACGCTGACACCTATTGCTTTAAACTTTGTTGAGCCTAGAAATATTAATACTGAGAAATATGCAGATATTCTTTTTAGTCAGTTGATTACGCCACTGGAAAAACGACGGTATAGAGATTTATTTGAAACCAAATATTTTATCATGGGCTCAAATTACTCGGTTTCTTATCGCCCTACCCCCAAGCCTTTCAGCAAGAATCAATTTGTGATGATTGGAGGTATTGATTACGGCGGGAACCTGCTTAGTCTGTTAGGTAAGAAGAATTCGGCTGATAGTATTATACCAAAGGAAATTTTTGGCATACCTATTTTGCAGTTTGTAAAGGTAGATGGCGATATACGTTATTACCGGACGATCAATTCTAGAATTAAATGGGCGAATCGATTTCTGGCAGGCGTAGGTATTCCTTTTGGTAATTCAAGAACCATGCAGATGCCTCAATTCAAACAATATTTTGCTGGTGGAAGTACAGGAATTCGTGCATTTCGGGCAAGGGCACTTGGACCAGGAGCTTATAACCAGGATACTACTTCAACCAGACTCTTTGGCTATCAATCGTTTGGAGATATTCGCTTGGAAGCAAATTCAGAGGTCCGGATGAAATTTACGGATATTATCGGAGGAGCTGTTTTTGTCGATGCTGGTAATGTATGGTCTTACCGGGGTGATGCTTCGGAAGGTTACGGAGCTGAATCCGTTTTCAAGAAAAACTTTTTAAATCAGGTTGCCGTAGGTGGTGGGATTGGTTTACGTCTGGATTTTTCATTCCTTGTTTTCCGTCTTGATGTGGCTACACCATTTAGAAAACCATGGTACACAGCTACACCTGTGGCGACGGACCCGAACATACCAGTTGATCCGGATGCCAAAGTCAGATATAAAAATCCTTGGGTATTTAATGAGATTAATTTTGGAAGCAAGGCCTGGCGAAAGGAGAATTTGGTACTGAACATTGCCGTAGGACTTCCATTCTAGTTACAGATTACATAAATATTAAAAAGCCGGATTCTTAAAGATCCGGCTTTTTAATATCCTGGCAAAGCTCAATCAGCATTCCATTTGTTCCTTTTGGATGCAGGAAGCAGACCAATTTATTATCGGCTCCGTTTTTAGGTTCTTCATTTAAAAGGATAAACCCTTCCTTTTTAAGCCGCTCCATCTCAGATAAAATATCATCTACTTCAAAAGCAATATGATGAAATCCTTCACCTTTTTTTTCTATAAATCTGGCGATTACACTATCCGGGCTCGTGGCTTCCAGCAATTCTATTTTGGTGTGATTAAGCTGAAAAAATGAAGTTTCTACAAGTTCCGATTCAACTGTTTCTCTTTTGTAAGGCTTTGTATCGAACAAAGTGCCAAACAACTTTTCCGCAGCAGCCAGATCTCTGACAGCAATTCCGAGATGTTCCACTTTCTTCATGCTTTCAGAATAATTTATGTTTATCTGCGGTTATCTCCTCCCCCAACCATACTTAAATAGCTTTCATAGCGGCTGAAAGCGATTTCTCCGGCAGTTACTGCATCTTTAATCGCACAACCGGGTTCATTAATATGCTGACAATTATTGAAACGGCATTCATTTAATCTTTCTCGCATTTCAGGAAAATAATGACTGATTTCTTCCGGCTTCATATCAGCCAGGCCAAGCTCCTTAATTCCGGGCGAATCAATAATGAATGTTCCCGATTCAAGTTCAAACATTTCTGCAAAAGTAGTGGTATGAACGCCCTTGTTGGCAAAGGTGGAAACTTCCTGTGTTTTAATATCCAGCGTTGGCGCAATGGTATTGACTAAAGTCGATTTTCCAACCCCGGAATGACCTGACAAAAGAGAAACTTTTCCACGCAGAAGCTGACTGAAATCTTCCAGCCCCTCACCGGTTACCGCCGTTGTTGCCAGACAGGTATAGCCAAGACTGGTGTAAAGATCCATTAATTCTGTCTGGAATTCCTTGGCGGCATCATTCAACAGATCCTGCTTATTAAAAATAATAACGCCGGGAATTCTGAAAGACTCGATCGCTACAAGAAACCGGTCCATAAAGCCAAGGGAAGTCCTTGGAAATACCAGTGTAGCAATTAAAATGGCCTGATCCACATTCGCTGCAATCAAATGGGCATGCGCTGTTTTATGTACGGAAGCACGCACTACATAATTAACTCGTGGAAGAATTTCATAGATTATCCCTGCGTTTTCGTTTTCATCTTCAATTTCAAAACGCACAATATCTCCTACTGCAATGGGATTTGTCACTTTCAAACCCAATGTTTTAAACTTTCCTTTCAGCCGGCATTGCCAGATATGTCCATCCCGATCATCCCTTACTTCATACCAGGATCCGGTCGAGCGTATTACTAACCCTTTTTCAAACTCCATTCCAAGTATTTAATATAAAATCAATAACGAATATAACAGAACTTTCAGGCTTGTTCGGTGCAAAAAAATAAATAATTACATTCGTAACCATTATACCAAGTAGTTTTTCTTGCTTAATTGTCTTTCCTCTACAATAATGGTATAGTAGTGCAAAGCAGGTGTGCGAATTTTTAAATTTTTTTAATAAAATTAGTCATTATCATATATTATTTTATATATTAGTCCCTTTACTACTTCTATTATTGGCTGGTAATCGTCATTGAACCTTACTACCCTATCTTAAATTATGCTATGAATTCCGCTGTTGAAGAGCCAAATTCCGTTATTGATATTAGAAAAAATCGCCTGAGAAGTAATCTATTACTCGAATTGTACCAATCCGGTGATACTTCCATTAATAAAATGGCCCGTATGTTTCATGCCAGTATTCCATCGGCAACGGGTATTATAAATGAATTGATGCGTGAGGGGTGGATCACGGAAACAGGTACAGGCCCGGCAAGAGCCGGCAGGCCGCCTGTCTTGTATGGCCTGAACAGCAAAAAATATTTAACACTCATCATGGATATTAACCGCCATGATACCCATTTGGTTATTTTTGATCTTCACAACCAGATTATTGTAAAACGTAAGGTTGATATTAAGCTGGATGATTCTTCTGATTTCCTGGAAGAGCTATTCAAAGAAACCGATACGTTCCTGAAATTTCATGATATTCCCCTTTCTAAACTATGGGGAATCGGTGTTACTATGCCAGGCTTGATCAACTCCAAAGAAGGAATCAATCTCACTTATTTAAATCTTACACCTCCCGGAGTTCCCTTGGTTTCTTATCTGGAAAAGCATTTTAATTTACCGATTTGTTTATTCAATGATACCAAAGCTACAACCATCGGCGAGCACCGTTTTGGCTATGCAGTAAATAAATCCCAGGTTTTAACCATTAACATTGACTGGGGTGTGGGACTGGGAATACTACTGAACGGAGAGGTTTTTAATGGTGCTTCCGGCTTTGCAGGAGAGTTAGGACACATTCAGGTAAAACCGGACGGCTTACTTTGCCATTGTGGGAAAATAGGCTGTCTTGATACGGTAAGTTCTGCTCTGGCTTTGATTCGTCAGGCTAAAGAAGGAATATCAAACGGCCATGCGACCATCCTTTCACAATTGGTTAACGGCGAAATTGACCTGCTGGAAACAAGTCATATTATAGAAGCTGTTCATGCCGGAGACGAATTTTCTATTGATTTGTTAAGTAAGGTTGGAACAGAATTAGGTAAAGGACTGGCAACTGCAGTTCATTTATTTAATCCCGAAGTGATTATTGTGGGTGGATTGCTGGCCGAAGCAGGTCCGTTTATTTCGAACCCAATTGAGCAGGCAATTAATAAATATTGTTTATCTGATTTTAAGAATACGCTTTCGCTGCACATTTCCAAATTGGGCCCCAAAGCAAGACTGCTGGGTACACAGGCTCATTTATTTGAGCATTTAATTGTCAAGGAATTTTCTTCCTAATTATAAATGACAGCTGTTAAGAGGCTCTATATACCGGCTTCTTAACAGCTATGATTTTTTTGGGCCAAAAGCATTTTCACTTCCTGCATGACTACGTGTGTAGCCCCTGTCCTAGAAGCAACGTATTTTGCACTTATCTCCCCCAACTTTTTACGCTTTTCAGGGTCAGTTAGCCATTCATCAAGATATTTTTTAATCTCCGCCGTACCTGATACTGCTTTCGCACTGCCCTCTTTTACCAAATCCCTAGCTTCCTGAAATTTCTGGTATTTTTTATTTCCAAAAAGAATGGAAACGCCAAAAGTAGCCGCTTCTAGAATATTATGCAGTCCGGAACCAAATGATCCGCCAATATAGGCAATGCTGCTGTACCGGTACAAGGACGACAACATACCAATGTTATCAATGATCAGATAATTAAAAGGCTCAATATCCATGGAAGCATCAAACGCTTTTTTATATTCGGAATAGAGCATGGTAGTTCCTTTAAGTAAACTACGCCAGCTTTCCATTTTCTCTTTTTTCAATTCATGCGGCGCTATGATCGCTTTCAAAGGATGATTAATGTGATTTAATGCCGGAATCAGTTCTGTCATATCTTCTTCCCAGACTGAACCTGCAACCAGACAGGGAGAATTTTGCAGAAATGCAGCAATCTCCGGTAACTCACGGGTATTTAATGCAATACTATTCACACGGTCAAACCGCGTGTCACCAGCCAGGGAACAATTTACAATATTAATTTGCCTGAGAAGTTTTATGGAATCTTCATTCTGAACAAATAAATGATCAAAATAGCCCAGCATTTTCCGGTAAAATCCTCCATACGGTTTAAAAAAAATCTGACCGGGACGAAAAATTGTTGAAAAAGAAAGAATGAAAGAGCCTTTACGTTTAAGTTCAGTCAGATGGTTATACCAGAATTCATATTTGATGAAAAAAGTAATTTCCGGCTTAACAAGGGCTACGAACTTCTGTGCATTTTCAGCCGTATCGAACGGCATATAACACACATAATCCGCTCCTGCATAATCCTTTCGGATTTCATATCCGGAAGGGGAAAAGAAAGTCAGCAGAATAAAATAATCAGGAAATTCTCGTCTAAATGCTTCCATGACCGGTCTTCCCTGTTCAAACTCTCCAAGGGAAGCAGCATGAAACCAGGCAACGGACCGATCCTGGATTAATCCGGGTAAAACAATCTGCAGCTTTTCAATAAGGCCTTCACGACCTTTCACGCCAAGTTTCATTTTCGGATTAAAATAGGCTCCTGCACGCATAGCTCCTGCTAACGCAGTCATCGCCTGCTGATATAAGAATTCGGACAAAATAAACGGGATAAATGAAATATCTTTTCAATTCAATTTAACATCACTTTTATACTTTATTCATGCTAATTTGTTAACTTACTCTAACAAGTAATCGAAAATGAAGCAATAAAAATCTTATAAAAATTACGATTTTTTATTCTTTTTTCGTTTAAAGAACATAAAAGTACAAAAAACCGTTAATGTGAAATCCGGATACAGGTGTATATACCTATATTTGATAAATCGACTTTTTAAATAGTGTCAAAAAGAGATATATTCCTGTAAATATGATGCATGCAAAAAATTTACTTTCGATCTGTATTCTGGTTATCCTATCTGCGAATGTATATGCCCAACGAAGAGGAGCTAAGGCTGAAGATACCGAAGACATTTATAAATCTTTTACTTCTTTTGGTTTAACGACCAATACCAATTCCGGTATTCTGGGCGGAGTTGTATTTCGTAAATCGGACCTGATGTCTTCCACTTTATTCGGAAAAAACCAGTACCGCTATCTGGCAGTAGAATTGGTCAATGTAAAACATCCAAAGGAACAAGCACAAAGCTTTAATACAGGTGCACGTTTTACATATGGCAAAGAAAACTACCTTTTTGTTCTGCGTCCGGAATATGGCCGTGAACTTTCACTTTTCAACAAACATGATGATGAAGGGATATCGATCAGCGCTATTGTTGCTGCCGGCCCTTCTTTGGGTTTTGAAAAACCTTATATGATTCAGACGCAATCTTCCGGCGGACGGGTTGAAACAGTTCCGGTAAAAATAGATCCATCGTCTACAAATGATCCGTATGAAAATTTTGTTGGCGTGGGTAGCTTTTTCTCGGGTTTCGGACAAAGTAAAGTAGTACCGGGGCTACATGTTAAGACAGCGCTGAGTTTTGAACTTAGTGCATTCAGAGAAAATGTGACAGGCGTTGAAATTGGTTTTCTGGCAGAAGGTTTTTCCCGAAAAATTGACATTATGGGTTATGCTGAAAATCGCAGCTTTTATACTTCCGGGTATATTACGCTATATTTTGGCAGCAAAAAATAAGTGGTTAACTTTAAATACTATTTACATCAGTCCTTTTGAAACTGATGATTATTGACTTGGATTAGAAATCATGATTGAACTTCCAGTAATTCCCTCTGAACGCAAAAAACGTCCGGATTGGCTTAGAGTAAAACTTCCTGCAGGACCAGAATTCCGTAAAGTTCGTCAGTTGGTTGACAATTATAAATTACATACCATTTGTGAAAGCGGCAGCTGCCCGAATATGGGTGAGTGCTGGGGAGCAGGAACAGCTACGTTTATGATTTTGGGAAATGTCTGCACGCGGAGCTGCAGCTTTTGTGCAGTAGCAACCGGACGGCCAACGGAATATGATGTGGATGAACCGCGCCGCGTAGCTGAAGCAATTAAACTGATGGGTGTAAAACATGCTGTTCTTACTTCTGTAAACCGTGATGAGTTAAAAGACCGCGGAGCGGAAATATGGTACCAAACCGTTCGTCATGTGAAGGAAAACACACCTGAAACAACGATTGAAACCTTGATTCCGGATGTTAAAAATAACTGGGATGCGCTGATCCGTATGATTGAGGCAGGCCAGGAAGTAGTTTCACATAACATGGAAACTGTACAACGCCTGTATCGTTCTGTAAGGCCTCAGGCTAAATATGAACGCAGTCTTGAACAAATAAAAAGAACCAAAGAATATGGTCAGCGTACTAAATCCGGTATTATGCTGGGTTTGGGAGAAACACAGGATGAAGTGTATAAAGCTATGGACGACCTTGTTGCCAACGGTTTGGATATTCTGACTCTGGGTCAATATTTGCAGCCTACAAAAATGCACCACGAGGTGATTGAGTGGATCACACCTGCTATGTTTGACAATTACAGAGAAGAAGGGCTGAGACGCGGATTGAAATATGTAGAATCAGGTCCGCTGGTACGTTCAAGTTACCATGCTGAACGGCATGTCAATGTGCCAATCTAATTTTTTAACTGATCACTTTAGAAGAAGCCTGGTTTCGCCAAAACGAACCAGGCTTCTTATTGCCTGCATTTTCAAACTATATAGAGCCAATTTCTTTAATGCAGACAAATCCTCTATTTTTTCAGGGTGATTATTTGGTTAATGCCTTAAAAAAATTCAATTTTGTTTCTCAAAATCCAGAATATAATCATCGTAGTAATTAAAAAAGTATACAAAATCCAATACATACTATGCCATATCTATTTACCTCGGAGTCCGTATCTGAAGGACATCCCGACAAAGTAGCTGACCAAATTTCAGATGCTCTTATTGATAATTTTTTAGCCTGGGACACAAACAGTAAAGTTGCCTGTGAAACTTTGGTTACAACAGGACAAGTAGTACTAGCCGGGGAGGTAAAAACGAATACTTATCTTGATGTACAAAAAATAACACGTGAAGTAATCCGCAGAATAGGATATACGAAAAGTGAGTACATGTTTGAAGCCAATTCATGCGGGATTTTATCAGCCATTCATGATCAAAGTGCAGACATCAACCAGGGTGTTGACCGTGCAGTAGCCAGTGAGACTTTTGAAGAAAAAGCAAACGCACAGGGAGCAGGTGACCAGGGAATGATGTTTGGCTATGCAACGCGCGAAACTGAAAATTATATGCCACTTGCTCTGGATCTTGCTCATAAGATCCTTCAGGAAATGTCTTATATCCGTAATAACGAACCAGAACTAATCCCATATCTTCGTCCTGATGCAAAATCGCAGGTTACGATTGAGTACAGTGATGAAAATGTTCCGTTGCGTATTGATACCATCGTTGTTTCTACACAGCATGATGACTTTGATGAAGAAGCAACAATGCTTGCTAAAATCAAAAAAGATATCATTGAAATTGTCATTCCTCGTGTCAAAGGGAAATTGACAGAATCTCTGCAAAAATTATTTACCGATCATATTACTTTTCACATCAACCCAACCGGAAAATTTGTAATTGGCGGTCCTCATGGTGATACAGGTCTTACAGGACGTAAAATCATTGTGGATACATACGGTGGAAAAGGCGCTCATGGCGGTGGTGCTTTCTCAGGAAAAGATCCTTCCAAAGTAGACCGTTCTGCTGCATATGCAACACGTCATATTGCAAAAAACATGGTAGCAGCCGGACTGTGTGACGAAGTATTAGTTCAGGTATCGTATGCTATTGGTGTAGCGCAGCCTTGCGGTTTATATATCAATACTTATGGGACTTCCAAAGTTGAAGGCCATGATGGTGAAATAGCTTCAAAAATCGAGAAAATTTTTGATTTACGCCCTTATGCCATTGAACAACGTCTGAAACTACGCAATCCTATTTATTCTGAAACAGCTGCGTATGGTCACATGGGCCGTAAAAACGAGATCGTTAAAAAGACTTTCAAAAGCGCCGACGGAAAAGAAAAAGAAGTTGAGGTTGAACTCTTTACCTGGGAAAAACTTGACTTTGTTGATAAAATAAAAGAAGCTTTTGCTCTGTAAATACAAAAAACTTTAATGAAAAAGGCCGGCTCTGCAGTTGGCCTTTTTCATTTTGCAGTAAAAGTTATATTATGCCAATATAAATTCTTTTGTTTTAAACAGAAAAATTCTGAGCGGTGTAGAATTATTAAGTAACTTCAACCAATAAATTTTAACCTTATACGTTAACACAGAGCCTGATAAATATAATCTTCTTCAAGGCTTCACCTAAGATCCCTTTATGCAGCATCAAAAGATAAAATTTGTTAACAAAGAGAAATCTACCTTTTTTCCTACATTAAGACAAAGAGTTGATCTCTATTTTACAGAAAACGAGCTGTGTAAAACCGGAGGTAAAAAGTTAATCTACAAGGCTCTATTTATGCTGAGCCTCTACGTAGTTCCTTATGTATTAATCCTTTCAGGTATTTTTAGCGACTTAACTATGCTAGGCCTATCCATTGTTATGGGTATTGGTGTAGCGGGTGTAGGTATGTCGGTCATGCATGACGCCATTCATGGCTCTTTGGCTACTTCAAACGTGCTTAATAAAATTTTTGGCGCCTCCATATATCTTTTGGGAGGGAACGCTTATAACTGGGAAGTGCAGCATAACAGGCTTCATCATACCTATACGAACATCCATGAGGTGGATGAAGATATTACGGGCAAATTTTTATTACGCTTGTCTTATCAGGAAAAACAGAAATACATACACCGTTTTCAGCATATCTATGCTTTCTTTTTGTACAGTTTAATGACGATTTCGTTTTTGTGGAAAGACTTTAAAGAGATTTCTTTATTCAATGAAATGTCAAAAACAGGCATGACAAAACCTTATCCAAAGAAAGAACTGATACGGTTAATCGTTAGTAAACTTGCCTATGTCCTGTTTATTTGTGTATTACCATTAACTTTTACGTCCCTTACCTTTGGTGAATGGTTTATTGGTTTTATGGCTATGCACTGCACTGCCGGTATTATCCTGAGTACGGTCTTTCAGATGGCACACGTCGTTGAGGGCACGGATCAGCCTATTCCGAACAATGAAGGAGGAGTTGAAAATGCCTGGGCCGTTCATCAGCTGCAGACAACTTCAAATTTTGCCGGAAAAAACAGGTTTCTTTCCTGGTACATCGGCGGTTTGGATTACCAGATTGAACATCATTTATTTCCTTCCATTTCACATATTCATTACCACGCACTTTCACCGATCGTTCGCCAGACAGCTAAGGAATTTGGACTGGACTATAACGCGAAATCTGATTTTATCAATGCACTGGGTTCGCATGTGAGAATGCTAAGATTGATGGGAACGAGGAGTTCAGCACTTGAGCTAGCTTAATAAATAGCAGTAATTAGGGAAAGAAAACGGATCATTCAGTGTTATACTGAATGATCCGTTTTCTTTTATATCAACTTATCCGTACTTAACCTACACATGCGCCTGTTCATCAATCTCACTTTCCCGGGCAATCTTTTCAATCATCTTCATCTTGTCAAAGTTCTTTTCTCTTGACAGGAAAGTATACATCGCAGGAATGACATAAAGCGTCAGGACCAGCGAGAAAAGAAGTCCTCCCATAATCACAATCCCCATCGACATACGGCTCCGGCCTGCTGAACCCAATGCCATGGCAATGGGTAGTGCTCCTAAAATGGTAGCTAAACTCGTCATAAGAATGGGGCGAAAACGTAGCGTGGCCGCTTCCAAGGCAGCTTCCTTAATGCCTAGCCCGGTTTCTCTCAGCTGATTGGCAAACTCTACAATCAAAATTCCATTTTTAGTTACCAGCCCGATCAGCATGATCATCCCGATCTGACTGAAAATATTCAATGTCTGATTGAAGTACCAAAGTGAAAATACAGCTCCCCCAATGGCAAGAGGAACCGTAATCATGATGATAAACGGATCGATAAAACTCTCAAACTGTGCTGCCAGAATGAAGTAAATCAGTACCAGAGCAAGGAAAAATGAGAACATTGTATTGGAAGAACTCTCTGCATAATCCCGGGAAGAGCCACTTAGAGATGTTTGAATAGCTTCATCTTTTAATTTATCCCGGATCCTGTCCATGGCAGCAATCCCATCACCAATCGTTTTGCCAGGCGCCAGCGATGCCTGGACCGTCGCACTCATGTACCGATTAAAATGGAAAAGTTGTGGCGGACTGCTTTCTTCTACGGTTTTAACAATGTTATCCAGCTGTATCAAACTTCCGTTACTGCTTCTTACAAACATGCTTTTCAAATCCAGTGGTTCATCGCGGTTAGCCCTATCGTATTGACCAATGACCTGATACTGGCGACCATTCATCGTAAAATAACCAAATCGCTGTCCTGCAAAGGCAAACTGCATAGTCTGAGCCACATCCTGCACCGAAATTCCCATCGATTTTGCTTTTTCACGGTCAATAACAATTTGTAACTCCGGTTTGCTGAATTTTAAGTTGACGTCGGTAATGGCAAAAGTCGGATCATTCGATGCTTCTTCCATAAACTTTGGAACGTACTCACGCAGCTTTTCAAAGTCCGGGGCTTGAATTACATACTGCACCGGCAATCCTCCTCTTGAATCCACAGCAATCGTCTGCTGCTGAACGACAAAGGCCTTGGCGTCGGGAAACCGTTTAAACTGTTTGTTAACATAATCTGCTATTTCCTGCTGTGTTTCCTTTCGCTCCATCCGGTCTGTAAGGGCAATACGTCCGCTTCCTGTATTGGCAGCGCCTAGGCCGGAATTCCCCGGTGAAGTAATCAGCATAAGACCTTTCCTGCCTGGCATAGAATCCATCAGCATTTGCCCGACACTTTGCACATAATTATCTGTAAATTCAAAAGAAGAACCTTCCGGTGCTGTCACCTGAAGACGAAACCAGTTCCGATCGTCCAGGGGTGCCAACTCTGATTGAAGATCTTTTCCAAAAAACCAGATCATTCCTAATGTCATGCATATCAACGGAATAGCGACCCACCTTACTTTTAAAAATGAATTTAAAGCATCGCCATAACCATTTGTCAGGTTCTCAAAGAACGGTTCCGTTTTTTCATAAAACCAGCTTTTCTTATGTGTTTTACGTACCAGATAGGCATTAAGCATTGGGGTTAAAGTCAGCGAAACAAAAGCGGAAATAATGACCGCTGCCGAAATAACGATCCCAAATTCCCGGAACAATTTACCGACAAATCCCTGCATAAAAATAACAGGAAGGAAAACTGCCGCTAACGTAATGGACGTAGAAAGCACAGCAAAAATAATTTCATTGGAGCCCTTGATAGCTGCTTCAATCGGACTCATGCCCTCTTCAATCTTCTTAAAAATATTCTCCGTGACGACAATCCCGTCATCAACCACCAGTCCGGTTGCCAATACAATAGCCAGCAGCGTTAGTACATTAATCGAAAAACCCATGATGTACATCACGAAAAAAGTACCGATCAGGGAAACCGGAATATCGATCAAAGGCCGGAATGCAATCAGCCAGTCGCGGAAGAACAGGTAAATAATGATCACTACCAGAACAATCGCAATCAGTAAGGTCTCGCCCACTTCTTCGATCGACCGTTCTACAAAAATGGTATTGTCGATCAATGTACCAAGTTCATAATCTTTGGGAAGGTCTTTTTTGATTTCAGCAAGCCGTTTGTTTACCTCTTCTGAAATATTGATATAGTTAGCTCCCGGCATTGGAGAAATGGCAAGACCGATCATCGGTTCATTGTTTAGGCGCAGAATGGTTTCCTCATTTTCCGGACCTAATTGCGCATAACCAACATCCTTTAAGTGAATGGTTTGCGTCGTTGTGTTTTTAACGATCATTTCGTTAAAATCATCTTCCGTTTTAAACCGCCCTACGGTCTTCACCGTTAATTCAGTATTATCGCCAGCCAGCTTCCCGCTAGGCAATTCTATATTTTCTTTGTCCAGAGCTGATTTTACGTCCTGGGTAGTTACCCCAAGCGAAGCCATTTTAACCGGATCCATCCAGATACGCATGGCGTATTTTTTCTGCCCAAATATGCGGATTTCACTTACTCCTTCAATAGTCTGAAGTCGTTGGGCGATCACATTTTCTGCATAATCACTGACTTCCAGATGCGAACGCGTATTACTCTTAAAAGTCAGTACAATGATCGGTTCCGAATTTGCATCGGCTTTGGCAATGACAGGCGGACCATCAATATCCAAAGGTAATGTGCGCGAAGCAGAGCCTACTTTATCACGGACATCATTGGCAGCCCGCTCCATATCCACGCCTATGTCGAATTCAACGGTAATCTGGCTTGTGCCCTGGCTGCTTGTGGAGTTGATGGACTTAATCCCTTCAATACTGTTGAGCTGCTTTTCCAGCGGTTCGGTAATCTGAGATTCGATAATGTCTGCGTTTGCTCCGGTATAACTTGTTCTGACAGAGACTACCGGCGGATCAATGGATGGGAATTCTCTCATCCCCAAAAATTTATATCCAAGAAAGCCAAACAGGATAATGAGCAGGTTCATCACAATGGCTAAAACCGGTCGCTTGATCGAAAGTGTTGAAATACTCATAGAAATAAATAGTAGAAGCGGCAAAACCGCAGTGACCTTGCAGGATTAGAATTACTTAATTTACCTTCACTAATGAATTAGGCTTGATGGCCATGATACCTGAAGTGATCAAGGAATCTCCCTGCCGTAATCCTTCCAGCACCTGGATTTTTTTATCTGTCCTTAATCCCGTTGTTACCATAGCTTCAGATGCTTTCCCGTTTTTCACCACAAAAACTTTTTTTCCTTTCAATACCGGGACGATGGCTTCTGTCGGGATCATCACGGCTTTGTGATTGGCTGCCAATGCGGCTTTTACTTTTACAAACATACCCGGCACAAATTTGCCGGAAGGGTTGGCAGCTATAGCACGAATACGCAGGGTTCTAAGACTTTCATCAACTTTCGGCTCCAATGCAATGACTTTTGCTGAATAATTGAAGACGTCTCCATCCAGATTAAAAGTAATCGTACTCCCTACATGAATATTGGCTGAATACTTTTCAGGAACAGTAAAATCAATTTTTATCGGATTGCTTTGAATCATCGTTACGATAGACGTACCCGGAGCCATATAGGCACCTTCACTGATATTTTTCAATCCGATTCTGCCGCTGAAAGGTGCACGGATTTCTGTTTTTTCCAGCTGGGATTCAATCACTTCTTTTTCAGCATCCAGCAATCGGATATTATTGGAGGTAACGTCATATTCTTCCAGATTAATGGCCTCGACTTTCAAAAGTTTTTGCTGGCGCATTTCTATTTTCCTGGCCAGTTCCTGGTTATATTCTACTTTCTGAAGCTGCGCTTTTAATTCCCTATCGTTGATCTTAGCGATCAGTTGCCCTTTTGTTACATAAGAACCCTCCTTAATATTTAATTTCACAAGGCGACCGGAAATCTCAGCCATCAGATTGACCTCCTCATTGGGCAATACCGTTCCGGATGCAAAGATCTGGTTATCAATCGTTTCCATTCCTACTACGTATACATGAACCGGAATTGCCGAAGAACCCGCCGACTTTCCTGCCGATTTTACGCCTTTTGTTTCGCCACCGGATTTACTACTTTCAGATTTGGGAAAAACGTAAATCTTTCCAAGAATAAGAATGATAACAATGGCACCAATTAAAATTACTGTACGCATAGAGGATAAAATAGATTCTGTGCAAATTCTATATACAAAAATTATATTCCTGTAAAAACTTATTTAAAGATAGTTCATATTGTAGAAAGCGGCAATCAGTTCGTTTTATACTTTCGTTAAGCATTAAATTACAAAGCATGTTTGTAGATTTACAGATTGAATTCTAAGAGCAGAATTTATTTAACCGGAATAATACAGATAAAAAAATTCTGTCCGCAATGCACGGCTTTTATGCTTTTGCCCAGCATCTCTCTAAAGGTAGAAACTACAACAAACTGATTTTAACCGAATGATAACTTTCAGAGAAGCCAATACCGATGATATTCCGCAGATTCAAGTCATCCGTAATGCTGTAAAGGAGAATATTTTATCAAATCCTGATTTGGTTAAGGATGAAGATTGTATAGAATATTTAACAAAAAGAGGAAAAGGATGGGTTTGTGAGGCAGATGATCAATTGGTTGGATTTGCTATTGCTGATCTGGTAGATCATAATATCTGGGCGCTTTTTCTGAAACCTGAATTTGAAAAACAGGGCATAGGAAAACAACTGCATCAAATGATGCTTGACTGGTATTTTGCTCAGACAGAAACAATGGTTTGGTTAAGTACAAGTCCCGGAACGCGGGCAGAACAGTTTTACCGAAAATGCGGATGGAAAGAAACCGGGATTTATGGAGGAAGTCAAATCAGGTTTGAAATGACTAGCAGTGACTGGAATTCAGGAAAAGAAAAACAGGAAATCATGTAATCATTGTCTTACTGTTCCTACACTTATCAAATCTTTATTTAAATTAGGAATATAAATCAATCACCAACCTTTATTTTGCCAATCTGATGAGCCCTGTTTTTACGATTACCTATTTTGTCTGGTTTTTGTCTGAAACTTTACTAAATAGGTTGCTGCATTCCAAAAGCACAGACAAACAAAATGCCGATAAAAACTCTTTGCTCCTCATTTGGATAACGGTGGTCGCTGTCATTTTCGTGGCTATTTATATCGCCTTCAACTATCATTTCCCGATTTATCAAAACCCGGTATTTCATTACCTGGGATTAGGCATTATCTATCTAGGGATTATTCTGAGGATTGCTTCAGTTTTGTCCCTGGGTAAATTTTTTACCGTAGATGTAACAATCCGGGAAGATCACAAACTTAAAAAAGACGGATTATATAGATTTCTGAGACATCCCTCCTACTTTGCTTCTCTGATTTCTTTTGTTGGTTTTGGTATCACAATCAACAGCTGGCCTGGATTATTCTTACTCATCGCTGCCGTATTAACCGTATTTATTTATCGAATCAAAATCGAAGAGAAAATCCTGATTGAACAATTTGGTTCAGAATATCAGGACTACAAGAAAACGACGAGTGGTATTATTCCTTTTATTTATTAATGTTTGATCTGTTCTGTTAAGATCGTAGCTTTCAGCACTGGCAAAAGCAGTTTATTTATTCCCTGCCTACTTCTCAATTGAATTAAGCGTATTTTTGACAAAATATAATTATGCTGTTTGAACAAAACAGTTTTAAACAGAAATACGGGCTGAGAAGAATGAAGGAAACCTTACGCTGTCAAAATTTTATTTACCTGTTCCTGTTTTTTACATACGCCGGATCATTGCATGCCCAGATTACTCCTGCGGATCAGGCATCACATATTATTGTTGGAGATATTGTAGTTGAGGGAAATACCCGCACACGAACCAACATCATTTTACGTGAAATAGCCATCCAACCGGGTGATACCATCCAGACAAATCAACTTGCAGAAATCCTTGAAATTGATCGTCGTAAGGTAGTAAATACCAATTTATTTGTAGTCGTTGAATTACTTACAAGACCCAATATGGATTCAGTCCGGACCGATATCCGAATTGTGGTCAAAGAACGCTGGTATTTTATTGCTACACCTGTTTTTCAGCTTGCCGACCGGAATTTCAATGAGTGGTGGTATGACCGGAACCGTGATTTCAGCAGAACGATCTATGGAATTTACATGAGCTATGGAAACGTATCAGGCCGCGCAGATAAGCTGCGGCTGGTAGCAGAGTTTGGTTTTATCCCAAAATTTGAAGTTTCCTATTCATTGCCTTATCTTGATAAAGCACAAAAAACCGGGATTACGGTAGGTGCTTCCTATTCAATGAATAAAACCATGGCTTTTCGCACATGGAGAGATAAACTGGATTATTTAAGCAGCGAAGACATCAACAAAAAACGTTTTTATACCTATGTTGCTTTAACCCGCCGAAATAAATATTACACCTATCATTCGCTGGATCTGCGGTGGAGTGGAACCCAGATCACCGATACGATCGCTGCCTTAAACCCCAATTATTTTCTGAAGGGAAGAATCCGGCAAACGTATTTTCAGCTGACCTATTCATATAGTTACGACAAGCGCGACAACTTCCAATATGCCCTGCGCGGCCGTGTTGGCGGAATTCAGGTTTCTAAGATCGGTCTTTTACCTTCCGATCCTATCAACCAGGCTTTTATCTACGGCTCTTTCAGACAGTATTTTCCTCTGGGTGGCCGCTGGTTTGCCAATTCAGGTGTTCGTGGACGTGCTTCATTCCCTAAAAAACAACCTTATCTGCAAACCGTAGGCTTGGGGTACCGGAATGATCTGGTGCGTGGCTACGAGCTGTATGTTATTGATGGACAGAGTTATGCACTCATAAAGAATGAAGTAAAATACAGGTTGTTTTCTCTTCAGAAACATTTTTCATGGGTGCCGATCCGTCAGTTTAATACCATTCCACTTGCCGCCTACCTCAATACCTTTGCCGATGCGGCTTATGTCAAAAACTATTACCCACAGTTTAGCAATACAAAACTAGGCAACACCGCTATTTATGGCGGCGGCATCGGGCTTGACGTGGTTACCTTCTACAATATTGTTGCGCGGTTTAACCAAACCATTAACGGAAAAGGAGAACGCCGCTTCTTTTTCAGTGTCGGAAGAGAATTCTAGTTTCAGCTTAAATACCTGGCGGCATACTTTTTTAGTTTTGCTGTTAGGGTGTCCGCCGCTGATTATTTTTGTGATCTTTTGAAAATATTTACCCCTATTAATTATAACGTGCCCGAAAAAAATAAATTGATATTGGTTAGATTTGCGGCATATATCCTTATAGCAAAATATGAAATACCTTTTACTACTAAGAAACCTTTCGGCGATTGTCCTTCTGGCACTTACATTAGAAAATTGCAAAACGAAAACCAGTCAGGAACAGGATGCTGTGGTTACAGATTCAGCAGTGGCTGCCCCTCCTGTGCATGAAGAATTAAACAGCGATCAGTCTGCGCTGCTGGATAAAGTACTGGGAGAATCCCCGGCAGGAACTTTCCGTGGCATTGTTTTTGGAGATCCATTAACGAAGGTGAAAGCCACAGAATCCTTTGAAATGTTTGAAGATGCAGCGGATCACGTCGGTTACACACTTGAAACGGAAAAACTTGAAACGATTGATGTTCAGTATTTTTTCAATGCTGATAAAAAAGTGAATAAAATTACGGTTGATGTCTACCTGAATAGTGCGGATGCTACCAAACAATTGTGGAATGCAGGAAAAAAATACCTGACTGAAACGTATGAAGCCCCAAAGGAAAAAGGCAAAACAGTAACCTGGAATAAAAATTCGGTGCATGTAAGCATGGAAGATGTGTCCGAAGGAAAAGATTATGGCCTGAAATTTCAGTTCACGCCTGATAAAAATGTACTTGCAGCTAAATAACGTATAATGAAAATCAACCGCCTGACTTTGCTGACAGTTTTTTGTCTGTTTGCACTAAATACCTTAGCACAGAAGAAATCAAAAAAAGATGAGCTGATAACGCTTACAACAGAATACGGCAAGATGCGTATCATTCTGTTCGATGAAACACCTAAGCACAAAGAGAACTTTATCAAGCTTACAAAGGATAAATTTTATAACGACCTGCTTTTCCACCGGGTGATTAAAGATTTTATGATACAGGGCGGCGATCCAAATTCCCGTGATGCCAAACCTGATATTATGCTGGGAAAAGGTGATAACGGCTACAAAATTCCTGCCGAAATCAGTCCAAAATATTTTCACCGTAAAGGTGCTCTGGCTGCTGCTAGAGATAATAATCCAAAGAAAGAATCGAGCGGATGCCAGTTTTATATTGTGGAAGGCAGAAAGTGGAGCAAGTCGGAATTGGATAAACAAGCTGCCCGTGCTGCCCGAAAACTAACCGATGCGCAAAGAAAAGTATATGAAACCGAAGGAGGAACTCCTCACTTGGACGGTGCTTATACGGTGTTCGGACAAGTAATTGATGGAATGGATGTACTGGATAAAATCAGTGCACAGCCAAGAGATGAACGTGACAGACCTGATAAGGATATTAAAATGAAAGTTTCCGTCAAAAAAATGAGAAAGAAAAAGATCACCAAGAAATACGATTACGTTTTTGAAAGCTGAGATTAGCTTATCAAATTATTTCTAAATTGTTGTAAAATAAAGCTATTATCCGGACCGGATGGTAGCTTTATTTTTTAGCTGTTTATATCCTATATTGCAGCTAAACTATCATTATTTTTTGCAACATGCCAGTTACTTCTCCCGATACACTTATTAATGCGGCAACGAAAAAACGTATTCTGATCACGGGTTCCAATGGTCTTCTCGGCCAGAAACTTGTTGAACTGCTTACCAAGAATTCTTCTGTCGAAACCATTGCTACGGCACGTGGAGAAAACCGTTTGCCTTTTAAGGATTTGTATGAATATCGTGCAATGGACATTACCGATCCGGCACAGGTAGAGGCAGTGGTATCCACGGTAGAACCGGATATTATCATCCATACTGCTGCAATGACCAATGTGGATCAGTGTGAAGCCGAAAAAGATGCCTGCTGGAAACAAAATGTGAATGCGGTTGAATATTTGGTTTCTTCCTGCAAAAGGCATGATGTATTCCTGGTACACGTTTCTACTGATTTTATTTTTGACGGAACTGCCGGTCCTTACAAGGAAGATGCGGAGCCAAATCCAATCAGCTTTTATGGATGGAGCAAATATGCTGCGGAAAAAGCAGTCATTCATTCGGATATAAAATGGGCCATTGCGCGTACAGTTCTGGTTTACGGTATCGCGCATGATATGAGCCGCAGCAATATTATTCTTTGGGTAAAAAAATCGCTGGAAGAAGGTAAAAATATTAAAGTAGTAACTGATCAGTTCCGTACGCCTACGCTGGCAGAGGATCTGGCTTATGGCTGTTTTTTAATAGCAGACCAGAAAGCGGAAGGCATTTTCAATATTTCAGGAAAGGAACTTTATACGCCTTATGAAATGGCCATGATCGCGGCAGATTACTTTAAACTTGACAGTTCACTGATCTCCCAAACGGATGGCTTCATGTTTACACAACCCGCAAAGAGGCCGCCAAGAACAGGTTTTGACTTGACAAAATCAGAAAATGTGCTTGGCTATAAACCGCATACTTTTGTAGAAGGTATTGAAATACTGGCAGGACAAATTGGCTAGAAGTTACCAAATTCGCCCCGACTACAAATCGGGGCGAGCATTCTGATCTTATTTTTTTACTTCGTCTTTATAAATCATTACTTCACTTTTTCCATCAGCTTTAACATATCCGCGGTACATTCCTTCGCTGTTAAAAGGCATAGCGATATTTCCATTCCTGTCAAGTGCAATAAGGCCGCCTTCTCCGCCACGTTCAACCAGTTTCTTCATGACCACTTCTTCTGCCGCATCTTTCACAGACAAACCCTTGTATTCCATTAAAGCTGAAATATCATAGGCCACCACAGATCTTATAAAAAATTCACCGTGACCAGTCGCAGAAACGGCACAGGTATTGTTGTTGGCATACGTACCGGCTCCAATAATGGGCGCATCGCCGATACGTCCATATCTTTTATTTGTCATACCACCTGTGGAAGTACCGGCAGTCAGGTTTCCGAATTTATCCAGTGCCACGCAGCCAACCGTTCCGTATTTTTTCCCTTCTGTAAAAATCAGATCCTCCTCTTTTACAAAGCCGGTTTTAGGTTTTTTCTGAATTTCCTTTTTTGTATTTTCTGTATGATCCAACTCTACTTTTTCTTCTTCCTTTGCTTTTTGCAGTGCTTTGTAGCGCGCTTCTGTATAGAAATAAGACGGATCTACGATTTCCAGGCCTTGTTCTTTGGCAAACAAATCGGCTCCTTTTCCTGCCATCAAAACATGTGGCGATTTTTCCATCACGGCAATAGCACCACGGATTGGATTTTTGATTGTGGTAACACCGGCAATGGCTCCTGCTTTCAAAGTTTTGCCATCCATAATCGCGGCATCCATTTCATTTTTACCTTCATTGGTAAAAACAGCTCCTTTGCCGGCATTAAAAAGCGGAGAATCTTCCATCACCATAATAGCCGTTTCTACTGCTTTTTCACTGGTTCCGCCTTGTTTTAAAACGGCATATCCTTTTTGTAAAGCCGTATTTAAAACTTCCCGGTATGCTTTTTCTTTTTCAGGTGTCATGTTAGCCCGGGTAATGGTGCCTGCACCGCCATGTATGACAAGGGTTATCTTATCAGAATAATCCTGAGCAAAAGCAGTTTTAAAAAAGAAAATTAAAAGGAAGAATGAAGAAATTAATTTCATAGAAGTGAACAGGTTTGATTTGACTTTATCAAATTTAGTAACTATCGGGTAATTTCAATTTCACGCAAAGCAAAAAAGAAGCGCAAAGAACGCAAAGCTTTTTACTTCGCGTTCCTTGCGCATTTCTTATCTTCTTTGCGTGAAAATTAACGCTTAATACAACTTTTCATAATATTCCCGCGCCATCCGATCCGAGTTGAATGGCTCGTTTACGTCGTTCATACTATTCAAGGTCATACGCTGCCATTCCTTTTGATTTTTATAATAGGTCGGAATAACTGTGTTTTCCAGGATTTCGAAGAAATTATCACAATCCTGCTTGTTGATATCATCTCCTTCAGCTACCGGAACGATAAAGGCATTTTCACCGTTTTCAGCAAATTCGCAAATCCAGCCATCGTAGGTTGAAAGATTTATAGAGGCATTCATCGCTGCCGTCATCCCGCTTGTCCCGGATGCTTCACGAGTCACTACCGGTGTATTCAGCCACACATCTGACCCATCTTTCAACAGTTTGGAAAGAGCAAGTTCATACCCAGTCAGCACAGCCATGTTTGAGAAATAGTGGCTCAGATAAAAAAGATGATTGAACGTATTGATCGCACCTTCATCTTTTGGATACGGTTTGCCTGCCCAGATAATCTGGATAGGCATATCCTTATTATCCAGCAATTTTTTAAACCGTTCCACATCCCAGGTCAGAATATCCGGGCGCTTGTAGGCAGCAAACCTGCGGGCCCATACAATAGTCAGTACATTCGGGTCAAACAATTTACCGCATTGATCCGCTACGGTTTTAAAAAGTACCGTTTTAAGTTCTTTTTTCCGGTCTGTAATGGTCTGTGAATCTTTCCCGATCCTTGCTTTTTCAAGTACCGGATCTATCCAGTACGCATTGTTCTGCGCATTGGTAATGTGCGTGATCTCACATATATCCGGATATTTTTTCCACATCTGACGGGATACTTCTCCATGCAGCTTGGAAACGCCGTTGGCTTTTCTACTCAGCCGCAAGGCAGCCAGGGAATGATTAAAAACAGAATCCTGTATACCGGTAATCTTCCTGACCACATCCATTTTTAAACCGGAGAAGAAACCCAGTTCTTCCAGAAAATCGATATCATGTTTTTCATTGCCTGCTTCTTCGGGCGTATGCGTGGTAAAAACCATCCGTTTCTTCAATTCCGGCAATTCTTTGTATTTCTGATATAAATAAAATGCGGCAGAAATAGCATGTGCTTCATTAAAATGATATACTTCCGGTTGATATTGAAGTTCATCCAGCAATTTAGCCCCCCCAATACCCAAAACCATACACTGGGCCACTTTCATAGTCGTGTCCGAATCGTATAAAGAATAGGAAATAGCCCGCGTTTCATCGTCGTTCCCGTCCGTATCCGTAGTTAGGAAAAACATCGGTGCAGTCTTGAATATTTCCGGATTGAGATAATAGGCATGTACAAAAACATCTTTACCCAAAATAGGAATAGAAAAATGAATCCCCGTATCGGTTAAAAAATGATATATCTTCTCATGAAACTCCGGTTCCATGCTGTTATCTTTCTTACGTCCCTGATCATAATATCCATGTTTCCAAAGCATACCTACACCAATAAGGTTCTGACGGAGACTATATACGCTTTTCATGTGTGAGCCTGCCAGAAATCCCAGTCCACCTGAATAAGATTTTAATGCCTGGTCTAGGGCAAATTCCATTGAAAAATAAGTAACTGATTTTGAAAAATTTTTATCCGGTTTGAAGGGATGCTGAAAGGGCACAGAAAATGACTGATTCATTGAAGTTTGATTTTAAATGAAAGAATTTCTAAGGATTCGTATGCATCTTTTTGTAATGCATACGAAGTAAATCTTCGCCGAAATCATTGGTTAGATCTCTTACGACGGTATGAATATGGTTTGCATTGTTCTGGGTATTATCAAATTCGATCAGAATGGTTGATCCCTGAATCCGATAATAAAACCCTGCTCCTTCTTTTATGTCAGGATTTATATTACCCATCCATGCAAAATGTATGCCATCAAGTCCCGTTTTTATCAATTTAACCATTTGTCGATCTTTCAAAGTAACATGGTATCTATTCAAATAAACCTCAATCAGCTCCTTAAAAATCGCTTTTTGTGCTGCTGTCATGTCTTTCATGGCCAGTCCTTCTGTCTTTAATATTACCTGGTTACTCGGATTGTTTAAAGACAAAATTTCCCAGGGCGCTTTTTCTAATAAAACTACTTTCTTGCGCTGATCCTCTGAGAATGAGTGTAGTAACTTAAAGCAATATCCTGTTCCTCTTTCAGGACATGCTTTCCTTTTTGCGGAATGTTTGCAAAAACCGTTCCAGGGTTAGAGCCCATAAAACCCGGTGTAAAACAAATTTCGCCATTTACCAAAGTAAATTGCAGCGAAATATGATGCCCTTCCATCCGCCATCCCCAGGGCTGCGCTGGGTCCGGCGTACCAAAAACCATAAAGGAGTAATTTTCTGGATCACGGTAAGTATCATTGGCCGACCGGGTTTCAACCGCCCGCAGCACATTTTCCAGATCGACAATATCCAGTGTTTTTTGATATCCCTTAGCGCTCATCACAAGTTTTACCATTTCAAAAGCTTTTGCTTTTTGCGCCGGATTCATGTCTTTAAGGGTTAGTCCTTTCCGCATTCTGGGTACATAATGCCAATCAAAACGGGCAGGATCTTTGAAGGAAACGCAAGCCTCTTTTCTTTGTGAAGCATCCAGTATTTTAATAAATTCCTGAACCTGCGTTATCATTTTTGCAGAAAGCTGCTTATCATCTTCCGAATTTGCAAAAACCTGATTAAGAGATAAAAACAGAATAAAAATAAGATAAATGAACCTGTATGCTACTTTGAAAATTTCCATGGTTTGAGAATTTTGTCGTTCAGACAAAAGAAACATTGGTCTCAGATTATACTTGTTTTCATTCTCCGTCGTGCAGCGTCACATACTGTGCACCGCAGATAAAACTTCCGTTTACCAGTGAAGATTTGTTGTATAAAAACGGCTCGCCGGTTAATGTGGTCATCTGTCCGCCACTTAATGTCAGAATTGCCTGGCCTGCCGCCGTGTCCCATTCCATAGTAGGATTTTGCCGGAAGTAAATATGCGCAAGCCCTTCGGCCACCAGACAGAATTTAAGGGAACTTCCTATCGTAATTTTCTTTACCACCGGATATCTTGCCAGCACTTCTTCTTCTTCAGCCGCCGCATGAGAACGACTGCCTACCGAAATCCATTCCGTACTGTTTTTATCTACTTTCAACTGTGTTTTTATCCCTTCTGAATCAATTTTCCAGCCACCCGTTTCCTGATTTGCATAATACATTGTGGCCGTTACAGGAATGTAAATAATGCCTAAAACAGGTATTCGGTTATGAATCAATGCAATGTTGATTGTAAATTCCCCATTACGGTTTATAAATTCTTTCGTTCCATCCAGCGGGTCTACACACCAGAAATATTCCCAGTTTTTGCGTTCCTTATAAGGCACATGCAGTTCCTCTTCCGACATGATCGGAATATCCGGCATTAAAGCTTTTATTCTGTTTACAATCAAATCATTCGAAGCCTTGTCTGCCAGTGTCAGTGGTGAGTGATCCTCCTTATACTCTACTGTACCTGATTTTTCTGCATCATTATAAATCTCCAGAACTACTTTTCCGGCATCCCTGGCGATTTCTAATAACTTCTCAATTTCTAATTCCATAGTGATTCTTTTTTCAAAAATTAAGTTCTGGAATATACTGAAAATGCCCGCCTGAAAAATTCAGACGGGCATTATTCTTATGCTGTTATTTTATTTACCGAATAGCCTGGCCCAGAAACCTTTGGCCTTCGTTTTTGTTTCCTCATATTGTATGGAAGCTGCTGCTTTCAGTTCTTCCATCTCGATCTCCGCTTTTGCCTTTAACTCTTCGGCTTTTATCTTGGCCTCAGCCAGCTTTTCAGAAGCGATCTCCTTTGCATCTTCAAATTTCTCAGCAGCCTCTTCTTTTAGTTCTGCAAATTTCTCGGCAGCATCATCTTTTAAGTGATCAGCTTTATCTGTCAGATCAGAAATAATTTCTTCTGCTTTTACTTTTCCAGCTGCAATATTGAGTTCTACTTCATTTTGCAGCTGCTCTTTTTTTGCTGTAAAACCGGATTTTAGTTCTTCTGTTTTTTCAGCCGTGTGTTCTTTCACTTCCGTTGCTTTTTCAACAACCTCCTCTTTCAATTCTGCTGCTTTTTCTTCGACAGCCTCAACTTTTTCTCCCGCTTCCGCTGTCAGTTCTTCAGCTTTGTCAGAGGCTTCTCTTTTTGCTTCAGTAAAATCATCTTTTACTTCTTCGATTTTTTCCTCAGCCACTTCTTTATAAGCCGTAGCCGATGCAGAAATATCTTCTTTCACTTCCATAGCTACTTCTTTGGCCTCTTCCACTTTATCAGCAGCTTCTGCTTTCACTACTTCTGTCCTATCCGTGACTTCTGCTTTCACTTCCTCCACTTTCTCACTTGCCACTTCTTTCAGGTCCGCTGCATCGCTTTTTACTTCCTCAATCTTTTCTTCTGCAGCTGTTTTCACCTCTTCTGCATTGTCAGTAACTTCTGCTTTAACTTCCTCTGCTTTCGCTCCTGCCTCTTCTTTTAAATCCGCTGCATCGCTTTTCACTTCCTCAACCTTTTCTTTCGCAGCTGCTTTTACTTCGCCGGTTTTATTTTCTGCTTTTGCAGCGAATTCTGAAGTTTTACTTTTCACATCTTCTCCAATCTCCTCCGCGTCTTCGACAATTTCTTCTTTCAATTCCGTTGATTCTGCTTTGATACCTTCGATGTTAGTGTCCGGTTTTTTGTTTGTTTCAGATGGGGTTATTTCTTCGTCAGCTGCCATATCAGTAGATGCGTTTTGGATGAAAAATTTGAGAAAAGGTTGAAAGTGTAAGCTACAAAGGAGTTTTCATCGTTGCAAACAAACACAAGCCTTTTTACTACGATAACCTTCTAATGATCAAATTTTTAACAAGTTCATAAAAACCTGCCGGCTGCATCGTACGCCAGTTATTCAGCTGCAAAGTTCCGCCGAAATTAATATAATAATCCAGGCGATACCGTTTCCATTCCTCTTCCACATGCTCCCTGAAATTCACTGCGGCAATCCAGCCATCTTCAATATCATCAAACCATTCGGCATAGTAATCATCCTCTCCCCCATGAAAATTCAGGACATTCTCTCCCATCAATACAAACTGATTGATTCCTTCCTCCACCAACGGGTCAATCACCTGCCGTTTCAGATACATGATATCATTGTGCAGTGCATCATTCCACTCCCCAAAAAGCTCTAAAATGGCGAATTTCTTAGTATAATCGGCATAAAGTATCTTAACATAAAGCGTTTCCGAACCAATTTCATCCCAGAGCGGGTGAATGTAGTAACCATAAATTGCATTTTCATAATAATCGAGGTTGTAAGTCCTGCCATAAAACGGAGACCTGCGATCACGGCTGGCAACATAATGCTTTTCCCAATTATAATATGGTTCAATTTCGTTCATATTTCTAGCTGTTGAATAGTCTTTACAGGTAAAATCCTGCTTACGTATTTAACAAAAATAAGACGTTTGGAGGTTCAGAATTTAGCGTGACCACAAATTTTTAGTAGTGGTTACCAAGATGGACACACATTTACCTGCTTAAATAATCCACATTTTTTGCTTCATAAATAAATTTTCCTAAATTGACATTTGCCAGAATAAAAAATAAGTATTTAGAATGAAATCAATAGATTATTTACGAGATGAGATAAAAGCTTACTTTATTGAGTCGAAGGAACTTCAACTTTCTGCCAACTTTGCGCAGCACCGGAGGTTTAATTTTTACTTTAAAATAAAAGATAGCTATCCATTCCTTTTATATCTTAACTGGGATGGAGAATACGACCGGTTCATATTAAAAAGCCTTGTTTTCAGCAATGCTGAAATCCTTGAAAAACTGATTGCACAATATCCTGACTACGGAGCCAAGACTTTTAACCTCGGCCAGCCGCATAAAACCGTTTCCTTCCTATATCGCAGTGAAAACAAATTATCGGTTCTGGAATTTAAAGGGCCTGTTGATGCACAAATTCACTCCAGTGAGATATCAGGAAACACATTAATGCAGAGTATTGATCCTGACTTGGATTGCTTGTAAGATTAACTTCATCAACTTCCCATAACCCCTTTTTTTCATCAGGCTTCCAAAAAAATGGTCATCGTTGCTGCATATTTTTTAATGCATTTTCATGATGGTAACGCAGTCTTCGGCCAAAGTTAAGCTGTGTAAAAAAAGTTAAGGTCACAGCAATAAAAACTACAACCAGCATCAGCATGTTGCTGTTCATTATATTTTCCCTGCCAACGATATTAGTCAGGACAATAAAACTTGTGAATAAGACGGATAAAGAAAATAGTTTGGAGAGAGCCCCTACCGGCGTGTCCCATCGCTTGTTCGTAAGATCTTTAAATGATGGATCTTTTCTTAAATAATATAGTCTGGATTCAATCCAGCCCGGAACGCTGCCTCTTACTGTATGATAGGTGATGTAACATACATAAAGCAGACTCGGTATAAAAATAAGAAGATACATAGCTGAAAGAATTTAAATAGCGAACAACCTGTAATGCTTCTACAAGATAGAAAAAAATGAAAAAAGATTACCTTCTTATTTGAATAATACTCTTTTAGTTGGTTTAAGAGGAATCATGAAGACCTGATTAGCAGATTATTTACCATAAGTATCCAGCTGATTAAACAGGAAGGCAATAAATACATAGAATTGGCTCTGTGCCGTCGGCCTGATGCTTCCAGAAGCGTTTGTACACTTGCCAGTTTCTTCCTACAATCTGAGTTTTAAATTGTTCCAGCGTTATGCGTCTGAATTCCTGGCTGTCTAGTAAGTACTGAGGTATCCTGATTTTTTTATCATTTGGATCAATGGAGCTAAATTCAAATATATCACCCATTTGCACCTTTTTAGCAAATATTTCATTGATAGAATATACCAATCCATCAGTCAGGATCTGATTAATTTCTTCCTGTAACGACATGGAGTCATTATTTTTTACATTTTTCCCGGATCCTAAAATTAATCTTGTTTTCATAGGTATTAAAAAAAATGGGTCATATTAAACGAGCAATAAAGATTGAATTTCAGAAAACCAGATTTCAGTTCATATTCCCGAAAAAACTTTACGAACACCCAGGTTAACGCCTGTAACAGGCCGATACAATTCGCCCAGATCAACGCCTACAGAACCTCGGCAAAGTACTCCCCCTAAAAAGCGTGTGTAGTACTGTAAGGCTAAGATCCCTGAAAATTGCTTGACCGTTTTAGCAAAGGGTAAATCATAGGTGCCAATATTAGTCGAATAAGATAATTTCGTATACCAGTTGATACTGCCCAGAAACAACCCTTTTAAGCCCATGTGTAAAACAGAAACTCTGTTATTGCTCGTAAATGAATCTCCATATCTGGGCCATTTAGCTTCTGTTGTCGAAGTAGGTGTAATAAAGGGAGTCCCGATGGTCCGGTTATCATAAGACCAGCCATCCCGGATTTGTGCATTATTAAAATAATTATCCCTGCCAAAATCCCCGCGCTTGATGGCATGATCGCCAAAGTCAAACTCCCCTCCACCCTGACTTTTGGTGAATAAAAACTCAAAAACCGCCTCAGTGATTTCAATCGTGGCCCCATAAGTATTCTTCCTCTTGATTCTTAATCCGTTTAAACCATCCGCTATGTTCGTAAGCGCATATAAAGTTCCGTCCTCATAGATATTCTGCCGGTATAAAAAAAAGGAATGATTATATGTTTCAATTTCCATAGCCAGATCAATAGTCCCTAAATGATTGCCTACTCGGTTACCATTATCAAATTCATTGACCACTTCACTGGCATCTCCGGGTTTCCCTGTTATAACACGAAAATAGTTTTTTATACCTCCTGGCATTTTTCCATTAAGGGTCTGGTAGGGAGACGTGCCTCCCCATTGAACCTGATGATTGAAGCCACTATATAATTTCAACCGGGAAGAAGCCTTACCAATCCTAAGGTATAACATTTTCTGGTGAAGCTTTAGGTTACTGGTAATTGGCCGGTTACTTTCAAAGACACCCTCTGAATAAAAACCTAGAAAAGAAATCCAGCCTTTTGTACCGGGTACATCTACAAACCGGGTTGTCCCGATCTGGATTTTAGGAATGGGCAGGGCATTCGTTGACCAACTATAAGAACCACTTCCGAGTGTTGAGTCCGCAAGTCCGATCCATTGCTTTTTCCGGCCAATAAACAGTTCCCAATTCTTATACCGCAAGGAGCCATGGAGTTGCGGAAAAAGAAAGCCTGACTTTGCGTTTACGTTAGCAACTATCTCAGCAGTTGCTCCCCACCGCCAGTTTTTGTTTTCACTGAAAGGTACAGGCCAATACTGTTTTGCCAGGCCATGTATACCAAAAGAAGGCGCATGCGTTGGTGCTATCCCGAACTGATTTGCCTGAAGCCAGAAAGGTACCTTCCCTGTTGTACTAACCATGGATGAGATTTCCATAAAAATCTCTGTGGAATCCTGAACACTTACACTACTTTCAACAGACCCCTGTCCCAACGTTTTAAATACAGGAATCAAAGCAACGAAACATATTAAACCTAGAATATTGTTTTTCATTAATGAGTAAAGTGTGTGATCTGGATAGCAACCTTTGCAACAAACCGGCAGAGTTATTCTCCGCGTTTGCGGTTAGACATGAATTAATTAAGAGAGTATTTCACCGCTGTTCATAAGGTTTACGGTGTTTATAATATCAGCAAAGATTATTTTGTACAATCCTGGATCTGACCGGGTAGAATACAAAATAACCTCTCCGGCTATAAGCACAAAAATAGCTTCCCTCAGAGCAACAACTACTAGTAATTATTCACGTTATTTCTAGAATTATTGCTCACCGAAACGCGAAAGTTGTCGTCATCATCGGAAGGAAAACCACTTCTTAAGATGGAAATTTAATTTTCAGATTATTTCCTGTTAGAGAAAAAGGAACAAACAGGATTAAAAAATTTATGTGACCTTTTTCCTTTTCCTTGTCTGTATAGTGAACTAATTATGACAGACTTATGAACATTACAAAATCATTTTTGTGGGTTTTACTTCTTGCCTGGGCAGGTGGCTCCACCTACTGGCATGTTTGCAAGATTAAACAGTTGTGCGACATGCCTGTTGTGAGCACTGTTGAAAATGCTACGCCGCCTTCGGTCACAGCGTTAACGATTTCTGACGGGATGATGCTGAATCTGCATGCGGCAGGAAATTTTGGCTTTGCTAAATCAGGCGCTAAAGCAAACCTCATTCCTGTTAAAAGCGAAATGGATTCTCTGGTTTCCTATGCAATGAATAATCCCGGCAAAATCATTACCATTACCGGCTTATACTCCCCCGATGAAACCAACATCACCTCATTTCCTGATCTGGGGACAGCAAGGGCAGCTGATATTAAAAGTTATCTGCACGAAAAAGGTATACCGGATTCTGCAATTATCATCATAGGAAAACGCAGTGATGCCCTTGTATTTGCTCAGGATTCCATACAGGGCGGGATTGATTTCAGCTTTACAAACAGGATCGCAGCACCGGAAAAGGATCTGGCAAATGAACAGAAATATGAAAGTATTTTCAAACCAATTGATCTTTACTTCCCATCCGCCAGCTCCGATTATATTCAAACCGAGGAAAATAAAAAATTCCTGACGGAAGCAAAAAAATTCCTGGCAGATAATAAAGACAAAAAACTTCTTCTCACCGGTTACACGGACAGTGATGGCAGCGAGCCGCTAAATCTGGCGCTTTCCAAAAAAAGGGCCAATATTGTAAAAAACATATTTGTAGCCCAGGGCATGCCGGCTGACAGAATTATAACCGATGGTAAAGGAGAATCAGATCCAAAGGCGCCGAATGATACACCTGCCGGAAAGCGGGCTAACCGCCGTGTCACCATTGTTGTTTTATAATTTAATATGTCACTTAAACATTTTGTACGATGTTCCAATTAAATCCGCTTGCAAATCCTGACGCCTTCTGGCAGCATATACTCATGCTTATCGTAATCGGGATTCTTGGTTTCCTGATCGGGTATATATCCCGAAAAAAAATAAGACTGGCACTGGAAGAACAGTTGGCCGGCTTAAAAGATGAACTGGCACAATGCCATAACCAGAAAATAATAGCGCCTGCAGCAGAAAGTCCACTAAGGGCCGATGATCTGACCCTTATCGAAGGGATAGGCCCGAAAATAAATATGTTGCTTCATAATGCCGGGATTTTTACCTGGCATCAGTTAAGTCAGAAAACACCGGATCAGCTTAATGAAATTCTTCTGAAATCAGACCAGCGTTTACAGGTTCATGATCCTTCAACCTGGCCGCAACAAGCAAGACTGGCCCATAATGCAGAATGGGAGAAATTAAAAACCTGGCAGGATGAACTTAGAGGCGGTCGTAAACTATAACATGCTTGTTTCATTAATCAATTTTTTAACCAAAACACACTATGCTTCTCTTACAACTTAATCCCTTCAGCAGGCCCGTAGCAATCACTGAAATGTTGCTGCTGCTCATGGCAGCAGCGTTTATAGGCTGGCTGCTTGCAAGATTAATTACAAACCGCCACATAGCCGCACTTGAACAGGATATCAAAGAAACTAAATCAAATCTGGCAGACTGCCGGTCTAAACAGCAGGATAAACGCAGCTATTCTTCACCTGCTGTAATTTCCCAAATCACTCCTCCGGTACACACCGGCACGATCAGGCCGGCTGTTTCTAAAAGGGATAATTTGAAATTAATTGAAGGAATCGGGCCAAAAGTGGAGGAACTGATGAACAATGCACACATTTTCACCTTTGAGCAGCTCAGCAATTCATCACCCGTCCAATTACTGGAAATCCTAAGGAAAGCTGGCCAGAACTTTCAAATGCATGATCCGACAACCTGGCCTGAACAGGCTTATCTGGCCAGAGAAGGAAAATGGACAGAGCTTGAAGTCTTGAAAGGGAAATTAAAAGGCGGTAAGCAGTACTAATTTTCTTCCGGAAGTACCGTTCGCAAACAAGAAAACTATACCTGAAACAGTACATACGATCTTGCCGAATTAACTAAATAATAATAAAAGCAATGCCTTCTTTTACTTTGTAGAAGAAGGCATTGCTTTTGAGTAACCCTGGTTTCCTGGATTTTGCTGTCGGGCAGGAACAGCAGACCTGCATAGCTTATATTTTATTTTTTCTGATAAGCTCTGCTGAATACACCGATCTTACCTTTTTTTACCGGAGCCGAATAGTTCACTTTATTTTTTCCCTGTGGCAGTCCGTCGCAGTCTCCTGCAACCACGGTTTCAACAGACGTATAAACCGTAGTAGCCCAGCCAGGAATTTTGATATGGGCCGTTTCACGGTTCAGATCAAGGTTTGAGGCATCACAATCATCTTTCTTGACAGTACCCAATAAATAGTATTTCGAAATTGTTTTCGAAACCGTGTCAACCGGGCAGATACAGCCTACGCAGGATGTTGGCGATTTGCCGTATTTAACCCTTTTGATTTTAACTTTTTTGTAGGCATACACTTCCAGGAAACACTGTTTAAAACAACTCTTAATTTTCACTGTATCCGTATCCGGACTCTGCACTGCAAACCCGGTTGTGCTTGCTTCACTGGTACAGGATGCACAGGAAGAGATCAGCTGGCTTTGAACAGTTAAGTAATATTGTCCTTTTACCGGCCGCCCCGTAAGCGAGTCCCTGTAAGCAGAGGGCCACGGCATTGTCGTATCTTTCTGGCAGACCACCTGTGCGATCACCTGGTCCATACCGCCGTTCAGCTGATGAAGGCGCGCTGTAAACGTTTCATTTTTGGTACTATCCGGTACACTGCGGCTTTTCCAGGATATGCGGATACTGTCTGCTTTCGTAGAATCCCGGGTACTGAATACCAGCCCTTTGATCGACTGACCGTTCATCAGCAGTTCCAGCTCAGGAGCTTCGCATAGTAAAGGTGGTGTAGGATCTTTCCTGACAGGAATATCGCGGACAAAATTCCGGCGAAAGGCAATGCCTGCCGTAAACCCGCCGTGTTTCCTCTGGTAACTGTAAATGGTAGCACCCGGAAAAATGTAATTTACCTTTGTGCGAAAGCCTGCTGCTTCAAAACCCCAGGACCAAAGTCCTTTTTTGCTTGGAAAAAATAAGCCTAAGGTGGTCAGAAGACCGGCATGATAACGCTTGTCCGTAGCCGTTACCGAATAGATATTATTGGAAGTAGCCTCGTCATAAACAAAAATGGCAGCGGGTGTAGTTCGGAAAATACCGCCCCGAACGGATGCCTCTATAAAGGGTGATCTCGTTTTTTTGCTGAATGCATAACTTAAAACAGGTCCTACCGCAAAATAATGATCTTCTGAAGCGCCTTTTCTGATGACTGCTTTGCCGGATCCCGATTGTGCAATAATGTTGTCAAGAAAAGTGTCCAGATCGTTTCTTAGAAAGAACATCTGCAGCCCGGCCACAGCGCCTGCGCCAAATTTCAACTGCTTCTTTTTTTCTACATTAAAAAAATAATCCGCATTTAGTCCGGCACTGAAACCGATACCGTTGAACAAGGACTTGTCCCTGTATTTTGAAGAATTGAATGTACTGGACCATTTGCCGCAAAACGCCGCCGCCGGTCCGATAAAACCGCCAACGCGCCAAGGACTTATTTTTTGTTCTATTCCAAGGGTGTCGCAGCCGCCTGCCGGGTTTGGGCAATTAACATTTTTTACTTCCTGCGCAAAGCCTACCGAGCCCAACAGGCAGCATAACATCAGAAAATGTGTTCTTAGTAAATACAGTTTTTTCATAATTAATAAATAAGTAAGTGTATAGTTGCAAGGACATGATAGTAAGAATATTTAATGACGCGTGAAGTCCCGGATGGTCACATTTTTCAGCAGACATCGTTCAGGGACTTCTTAGAAACCCAAAGGAGCTATTCTTATATTTTCTCAGCTGCTGCTTATGCCAGGCCACAAAAGAAAACACGGAAGGATCAGCCCGTGCAGGTACCCGGCGTACCGGTCATAACGTGTACACACGCCTGCCGCCAGTGCAGGTATCCTTACCTAAAATCTGGCACTGCCGACGCTATACGTATGCAGGACAGAAGTTTCTTTTCACACGGATTATAAATCAGACAGACTGTGATTCGTTTTTAAATTCAAGTTTTACTTTTTCATGCAGGACAATAATACGATTGATCAGGTCGGTACATTCCTGAGCGGACATTTGATCAATGGTGTTGACCAGGGCATTCGCCCGTACCTGACCATCTTTGCTAACACTGGGGCCTTGCTTCCTGATCTGCATGGTGATGTTTTTCCATTCGTCTGCCAGGCTGTCTGAAAAGTATTTGGGATCAATGATATTGAAGTAACCCGCCTGCGCCTTTAAGCAACGCTTTGCTTCCTTATCAGGTTGGGTAAGTCCCGCAGCTAGTTTGGACAATTCTATATAAACAAAGATGTTTGACTGGTTCATAGGTAGCAGACTGGTTTTGGCCATTTTACATCATAGGATCATCTTTTTTGTCCATACGCTGCAAGCAGGAGAAAAGGGCGAAATGTTAATAAACCAAAGGTAATTAATCCCGTTTTCTTCCGTTGTAGAGCTATCATGTAGCCGGTATAGAAGTATTTTGAGGTGGTCAGATTTAATACCCGCACGAACCAAAAAGGGCAGTTAGAGCCTCCCTGTACATGATTCACCGGTTCCGTGTCCGCTTTATTAACATCCTACTATTACCTGTGTAAAAGGTAAGAATGTATACGACATAAAATATTTCGATCACTACTACAAAAACCTTTATAAATAGTTCTATATCCAGGCATTCTTAATAATCATTTCTCTATTACGATTAATATGTAATTCTACACACATTTATTTTCATTCAATTTATATTTGTGCCGTAGCGATTGAAGATCTGTCAGATATTGTTGAAACCAGGCGCTTATTTGCTTACTTAATAACAACCATACACATTCACTATCTTATGAAAAAACACTACGATTCACGCCTACCGCTTTTGCTTTACATTCCACTTCGCAAAAAGCGTATCCAAAACATATCTGATTTCCCTGGCCTGATCATCTGCTGAACTTCGGTGCAGCGTTGATTTTTCTAACACGTATATAGATACGCGTTACTTGGGAAAGGTATGCCTAAAATTTCAAACAGACCAGGCGACTTGTCCCCGGCATCAGGAATGGCCCGGACAACCTCTGGTACTAAGAATAAAGACACCAACCCATTTTTTAGCGAACGTATTAAATCCGTGTTTAACAGCCAGAAAACTCAGAAAATAGCTAAAACCAGCACTTACATTTCAGTCCACTTAGGACATTTTTTATAAATAATTAAAAATTAATGTGACCTAAAACCCTATATCCCGTATTCCAGAAAAGCATTGCCAACACCCTTTTTACACTATACACACTTGCAGCAGAAGCCGGTCCTTCCGCAGCGGGGGGGCCGGACTAAGCCGGACTGTTTAAAACGCACCGGCTCTGGCAAACAATGAACACACACACACAATCATAAATCTGATCACTTAAACGCGGATAGAGACACACACAAATTACAGCATAACCACAGATACAGCCCGCAGCGGGTGGGTATCCAGCCCAGGCCACCTGAAAGCCTGTTATTCAATAATTTAAATAGTACTATTAAACATTTCCATATTTTTTTAAACTCTATACACGAATGAAAACGAATCAACTATTAACTAAAGTTTTTGCCTCAGCGATGTTCACTGGAATAATGCTGTTTGGCTCCTCTGTCTTTGCACAGGTGAAGGTTGGAGATAATCCTACATCAATCAATCCAAGTGCTGTTTTAGATGCAGAAAGTACCACTAAGGGTGTTTTACCTCCCCGTATGACTTCATCTCAGAGAGATGCCATTACTAGTCCTGCAACGGGTCTAATGATCTATAATACTACCGAATCTTGCCTTCAGACGAATAATGGAACTCCGCAGGCTCCAGTTTGGGAGTGCTCTTCAGTAAAGACAGGTGGTGATGCATTACTCAGATTCAATGATACAAGACCTTACAATTACGGAACAGCTACTGGAGGCTATGGCTTAGGCTACCAACAATACAGTACAGTTCCAAATACAGAAGTGATAATCCCGTTTTCGGATTACACCTTTTCAAAGCCAGCTAGTGGAACTCTTTCATTAACATATTCTGCATTTATTGACTATGCCGGAGGAGGAGGAGAATCATGGCAACATGTGGAGTATAGGCTTTATATTGATAATGAATTAGTCGGCACTCAATCATTCGAACACAATCCGCTGGAAGCTGCCAGTATTTCTATCACCGGATACAAGACAATTACTGCAGGAAATCACACAGTGCAGCTAAGAGCATTTAGACTGCGCAACGGAGCAACTCCTAATTTCCAGTTTCAAGTGTATCAAAACGCTTACTATGCTAGCATTCAATAAATTTTTTGAATTAAGTAGCATCTTAAAATAATAAAACAACACAATTAAAAAGAACCATCCAATGAAACAAACATACATAAATTCCTCCCGCAGAAAGGACTGGATTCAGATCGGTTTCCTTGCTCTTTTGCTGGGATCGGCTCCGGCAGCTTTTGCTCAGGAAGGAACACAAGGCAACACGACCGTCTTTAACGGAGGCGAAGCTGCCTTTTTCGGACAGCATACATTCGTGGCAGGCGGTGCAGGAACCCAGCCGGGTATTATTAAAACAATGCGCACGGCTCCATTTGGTATCGTAAGCTATGCGGCGGGAGCCGACCATACAGGCGCTACCGATGCTAACCATGTGGATGGCTACGTAGGAAAATATGGCACTACGGCTTTCACCTTCCCGATCGGAAGTGGCACCAAGCTGCGCCCGGTAAGTATATCAGCACCTACATCCGGTGTATTCCAGGCTGCTTACTTCGCTGCCAGCCCTAACACCGCTACATTGCCTGCGGGCGCTCCGTTCCCGGTGGCCAACCTGGGAACCGCTGTACTGGCTGTCAGCAATGTGGAATACTGGGATGTAAACGGTCCTTCGGCCATTAACCTGACGCTTACCTGGGATGCAGCAAGCAATCTGGGCGCACTTCCGGGTGCTACAATGGCCAACGTAGTGGTGGTAGGCTACAACACCACAACGGCTAAATGGGAAAACCTGGGCAGAGCCGGAGGAGCAACAGGTACGCTGGCAACAACCGGATCTGTAACGGCAAACGGCGTTACACCAGATACTTACGCTGCTTTTACCTTTGGACTTGCCAGCATCGGTGTGCCTGACCTGGCGCTGAGCGTTGAATTGACAAGAGAGATCCTGGCCCCAAATACGTCTGCTGATATTACCATTTATATAGAAAATACCGAGGCTTTTGCAACAAATGGCGCTGTTACAGTCAGTGTCATCAAACCAGCGGCTACGTCAGGATTGACCCTGACTTTCAACTCATCTCCGGACTGGGTAGTTTTACCGACGGCAACCGGCTTCACCATCACGCTGGCAAGCAACACCACCATACCAGCCAATGGGCTTAAAATAATCACGGGCAAACTATCGCGTGCCGTTGGCAGTGCAGGAACTTACAATTTCACCCCGGTAATAGCACCCAATTCAGGCGGGGAAACCAATAATACAAATAACAGACAATCAGTAATCATCACCAAGTCGTAGCACTAAAACCAGAAACAATGAAAAAAATTCTCATATCATGCTTTTTGACACTTTCCTTTTTGTCAAACAGCTTCGCACAGGCCACCAACCAGGGGTCCAACCCCGCCTCGATTTCGGTTGACGCACCACCAGTATCAGTCGGAGGAACGGGTATTCTTACTGTAATAGTAGGCAATACCGGATATGATCCGATGGTGCCGGGAACTTACCGCGTGGCCATAAACATTCCCTCAGAGCAGTTCTCGTTTATTGATCCTGCCGCCTACATTACACAAAATTATCCGGATTGGAGGGTGGTTTCTGTGAATGAATCGCAGCTGGTCCTGGAAAATACCTACGGTGAAATTTCCCCAAGTGAAGCTGTCGCCTTTGATATCCAATTGTTGGGCTCATCCACAGCATCGCCGAGCGTAGGACCAATAACAGCAAGATCCTATGTGGCCCCTGGCAAGAGTAGTCAAGCCGGAAATACGGACCCTTTACCTGCTGATGATATTGCATCCAGTGTTATAGTGCTACCGGTAACACTGACTTCTTTCAGTGCAGTAAAAGAGGGTACTACGGCACAGCTTAAGTGGGCTACTACGCAGGAAACCAACAGTGACCGCTTTGAAGTGGAGCATAGCTTAACAGGAAAAGCCTGGATTAAAATAGGAACCGTAGCTTCAAACGGAGAAAGCACCACGCTGAAAAACTATACGTTCAGCCACCGCGATCCTGTCAACGGAGAGAACATGTACCGTCTGAAAATGGTGGATAAAGACAATTCCTTTGCTTACAGCAACATTCGCAGTATCGTATTCGATGGCCCTGCCGCAGACCTGTCTGTATATCCAAACCCAACAGTGGATGTATTGAAAATCAGGGACTACAGCAACGTTACCAAAGTTTCGATTCATGACATGAACGGTAGAACAGTTCTTGAATCGGGCGTTAGCACAACGGGGGAGATCAACGTGCGTAACCTGACCTCAGGCATGTACCTGGTACGTGTGATCCGTGCAAACGGACTTACATCTTCTCAGAAGATTGTCGTAGGAAAATAATACCAACCTGATCGAACTCCGGAGCGGCGCTACGTGCATCCGGAATGCTGCTACGGAGTTCAACAAAAGCAATTCATCCTTCCTGTTTAAAAAATTATTTTAACTCTTTTTAAATCAATCATTATGAAATCAATATTTAAAAATGCAATCCTTGTTGCGGCACTTGTATTCGGAGCTGCCAGTATCTCTAATGCTCAGGTGAAGGTAGGTGCAAACCCGGCCAGTATTGGTACTACTAGTAATCTGGAAGTAGAGGCTACGAATGGGAATAAAACCATTGTTGACAAAGCAACCGGTCAGGTGACTATTCAGGATGGAACCCAGGGTACAGGTAAAGTACTTACATCCAACGCTACGGGTGCCACATCATGGCAAACGGCCGTAGCTCAACCTTCACCAGAAGTTGTGCTATCTGTAAAAAGATCAACAACAGTACTTACAGCAGGGGGTACGGTTGTTTATGAAAGTAAAAATTTCGACAAGGGGAATAATTTTACCTTGCCAAGTACATTTACTGCTCCGTCTGATGGATATTATCAGCTAACTATGAATGTAGGAAGTGGCGTTCAGGTTTCTAATAACTCAAGAGGATATGGCTTTAATGTTACTGGGTCACAAACTTACTCACGTCAACTTGTTGATTTTCAAGTAACAGCAGGAAATTCAAATGGATCTAGTGCTGCAACTGTCATATCCTTAAAAGCAGGTGATCAATTAACAACATTTGTCACTGCCCAGCTTTATAATTATCCGCTTGGGATTGTAGAGTTAACAATAGTGAAAGTAAGTAACTTATAATAACAAAACGACAATACTTGCTAAGGTTAGGACTATATTCAAGCTTTAAAAGGAGTATGCATAATTGCATACTCCTTTGTTTGTCAGATCAAAGCTATTAAAATTGTGAAAAATGAATTACCACTTCATTTTCCTAAAAAGCTCGATCACATTCCTTACCTGGAACTTATCAAAAACCCGGGTTTTGTGCGCACTGACGGTGGTCAGTTTCAGGTTCAGCGCTTCGGAGATCTGTTTCGTCTTTTTTCCATCCAGGAGAAGCGCCAGTACTTCTCTTTCCCGGGGTGAGAGCTCTATGTTTTCAGGGAGGGTATCCGGGTTAAGAAGTCTGGAAAAATGGCCTGTGACAATCGGCTCCATTTCTTTGCCAATGTACTTTTGTCCGTTGAGAATGGTTTGCATCGCTACCGCTACTTCCTGCATGGGATGGTTTTTGGTCAGGTAGCCGTTGGCGCCGGCATTCAGAAACTGAAGGGCCAGGGCATATTCTTCATTTCCTGTATAAACCAGGATACGTACATCGGACTGTATGCGCCTTAGCGTTGGTATCATGTTGGCCAGCTCCCCGCCAGGGAGAAATATATCCAGGATCACCAGGTCTGCTACCAGCCCGTTTTGCATCAGGGATATTCCGGTGGTAAATGATCGGGCTGTCGTAACGCTGACATCCGGCAGGTGACCTTTTGCAATGGCGGTCAGTGCAAAGGCAACAATATCATGATCTTCCAGGATTAATACCTGCAATGCTTGCTTCATACCGTAAGGGTTCTCATTGGTTCTGACACAAAGATAGGTTCAGGTCAGGTTTCTTACCGTACCCACTATCTCAAAATACCGGAAAAGCAAATTAATTCGACTAAACAGGATGCACGAATACTAACCACAATGAACGCCCGTTTCACTATTTTTGCTTTATACCCGCGCCTGACTATTTGTAAAGGACGGTTGATGTAGCTAATGAATTTATCCGCTGAATACATGAGCCTTACTCCGTATCCACAACCCATACACACTTATACATCCATGAACTACCTGCACCCTTTTTACTGCTGCTTATATTCCCGTACGATCTTACAGCAGCGAGACAATCAACCTGACTGCCATACCCGGTCAGCCATTCCCTTTTTTGTCATTTCCGCATAAAAAAATTTTATACCCGCAATACTTTTACATTAACCATTAAACGTAAATCGAAATTATCCCTCCTTTGCAATGTTATGCCGGAAAAGCTGCCCCTCAAGGGGCAGCCGGCATTTACAACTAAAAACACATGTTCTTAAAAATCTATGCTGACCGTTTTCTTCACGGTTGATCCTGCTAAATACTTTTTTTATCAACTGGCTGCCGTTTGCTAAAATGACCCCTGATTTTTTTACCTGTGAGCGGCGGCTACTCATTAACTCATCCACACATGCTTACGATTGGACTAATTGACAATATTTTAATTACGCGTTTGGGACTTAGCATTCTTTTAAACGATCATTATAAAGACATTAAATTTCTGGAGGCCAATACGATACAGGAGTTTGGTATCGTACACAAAAAACAAAAGCCTGATGTAATCGTCCTGGGCAATAATTTTACAGCGAACGAAAAATGCCTGGATGCAGCCCGGCTATTGAAAAATCAGCATCCTGATATTCCGCTGGTCGTTTATGATAAACAACTGATGGACAATCTGACCGTTTCTTATTTTCGTATAGGAATAAACGGCTATCTGCTCAGGCAAAATACGGATAAGGAAATCGTAAACTGTATTCAGGCAGTACTAAACCAGAAGCGCTTTCTATGCCCGGTCCTGACCGAACAGTTTCTGAATTCGTTGAGTGAAACGCATGTGGAAAACCATTACACAACAAAGAACATCCTGACACCCAGAGAAACCGAAATAGCCAACTATCTGGGCCAGGGAATGAAAATCACACATATTTCGAATATGCTGGGGCGCAAGCCTTCTACAATCAGCTCGATCAAACACAATATTTATAAAAAACTGAATGTGCAAAATGTCATTCAGCTAAGAGAAGCCTTTATGGTAACCCTATCCTGATCACAGGTTAGTACAGAACCCGGAAATATTTCCATGCCGGTTCTTCCGGGCAAAAGCATGAACGTAGTATTTACTTCAAGTTAAAAAGCGTCCTTATACCGAAAAATTTCAGTATAAGAACGTTTTTTTTACTTGGAGAATTTGGATTATAATGTGTGGTTTCAGAGCCCGGTGGAGTACTATTTTCAGGCATAAAGACCCGGGATTTTTGATAGATTCCACCAGGTATCTACAGCATAGACCCTTGTAAATAAGAAAAAAAAATCTGCTTTGAAACGATTGGTCAAAGCAGAAATAATTACCGTATTGTGACTATGTATATAGTGTGTGTAAAGTGCACTAACTTGCTGCAACAGACTGGAATTCTACAACCGGGTTCTGGTAGACATTGTGAAGTTAATCGCAGTACTGTCATATATTAATATTACAAAGATAGTACTTGTGAATCGAATGTACTATCAAATTGCACCTAAGTGGGTGTTAGAAAGAGTTCGACTTGCTTATGCATCAAATACCAGAGAAACATGGGCACCGGGAAGATTGCTGACCAAAATTTTAATACCCAGCATGTGGCAAATTTCCCTGACAAGCATAAGTCCCAGACCTGATCGCTCGGGGTTGACATTAGAAGATAAAGCGCAGGAAAGAAAATCAATAAACGGTGCAGGCATACCGGGCCCCTGATCAGCAATGACCAGGCGTTGTTTGCCATTCAGGGGAAGGCTGAATATACTGATCTGGTTTGCCCGTTTGACTTTAAACGCATTGTCAACCAGGTTGTGGATCACAATTCCCAGCAAACTGACATTGGTTGTGACAAACAGATCTTCCGGAATATCAATGGCCAGGGTTCCGTGTTCTGAGTTGATCATCTGGCTGAACATACTTGTTTTGTCCAGTACCAGCTGGCTCAGATTTGTTTTATCAAGCTGAACCTGATCTCCAAACATCCTTGATTCCGCAAAAATAACCAGGTTGCCAACCAGGTGGCTCATTTTATCGGAGGTATATGCAATCATTTCATTTGTTTTCAAGACTTTATCATGCTGCTGGGATTCAAGCTGACTTTTTACATTTTTTGCTGCGGTGCCAACAAATACCAAAGGAGTCCGGATATCGTGGGAAATAGAAGTCAGAATCAGCTTATGCAGGCGGAGTTCCCGCTCTAGCACTTTTTTGGAGCTGTAAAGCAGATGGATAGCGTGCTTTAAGTTATACACCTGTTCTTCAGAAAGCATACGGATCCGTCTGTAATAAGCCCTGACCTCCAAAACAAACCATATAGAAAAGCAGAGAAGGCTAACGAAAAAGATCGTCCAGCCGGTTTTATACGAGTTCTTTCCCAGAATGTTCGCAACAATGCCTTTTCTTCCGGATTTAATCCTTGCAGTTCCTTTTTCGTCGGTGAACGGGCGGCTTGCCTGTATTAAACCGAACACAGGCAGCTGACCTAAACTTTTCACGCAGGTAGCCAGACGAGGCCTGGCAAACAACAACCCGGTACACAGGAGAGCAAAAACAAAGAGTGTGATAAACTTCTTTGTCCAGTTCATTGGATTAAATTCCAGCCTCCCTGACAAAGGGATTGATTTTTCATGTTTCCCGGATTCAGGAAAATCGCTTACCTTATTCTTAAGCAGTTTACCGGTAAAGAGGGTTAAATCAGCCAGATGCAAACGGGCGGCAGGTACAATTGAAAAACTTCTTATTCTAAAACTAACTGGCATAGTCCAAAGTTGTTAAGTCGAATAATGATTGTGCGTGTTTCACGATTTCTTTCTGTCAAAGCTAGGAGAATGTCTAGTTGTTTATAGAACATTTAGTCATTAAACGGGCAAAATCGACTGTAAGACGGGCACGTATAAGTAGGATAGTCAGTAAGGTGTATGTAATTTTGTAGAGTAACCAAGCAAAGTTTTTATGAAAAATATATTAGTCGTGGACGATCATCCAATGATCCGTCTAGCCATCGAAGATATGCTTAAAAACCATATTAGACCTTGCACCGTTTATTCCGCAGCCACGTTTAGAGAAGCGGAAGATGCACTTAGGCTGCAATCCATGGATCTTGTACTGTTAGACCTGAGCATTCCGGAAGGGACAGGTGTAGACATGATGACCAGGCTCAGAAGTTTACAAACCGATGTCAGGATACTGATCTTTAGCGGTCGTGACGAAATGGGCAACGCACCGGTTTATATGGCAAGCGGAGCAAACGGGTATCTTCACAAAAACGCTTCTGCAAGTGAGTTTGAGGATGCCGTCAATCTGGTGCTGAGTGACAAAAAATACATTAAGAAGGAAGTGCAGCAGAAGATCCTGGAAAGCTTCATTAATAATACCTCCATAATCAACAATCCGATTGAGCTGCTTACGCCCCGCGAAAAACAAGTTCTTTCTCACCTGGTTATCGGAAAGTGGACCAAACAGATTGCACACGACTTACAACTGAAAATTTCAACCGTAAGCACACACAAGGCACGGATACTGGAAAAAATCCAGGTTAAAAATGTTATTGAACTAATGAAGAAAATTGAACATTTTCAAACTGAAATCTAGAAGGGTACTTCTTATAATTGATTATTCCTCTCCCGGGCACAACATAAAGTTCAGCCTGAAATGTATATACAACCGGATATTGCACCATTCAGATACGCTATGGTTCAATAAACAGATAAATGACAGCCATACCACAGGCCACGGATAAGCAATTTCCCGGCCCGTCGTATGGCCTTCATTTTTATTTCAGCCACTTTACAAAATGGGCAGATTTGGACTTGCTGATAATAATTCTTTCCGGAGTTTCGGACTTCATGATAATCTCCAGTTTACGGGCTTCGATGTATTTTACCGCTTCAATGCCATCTCTCGAAATGATGAACTGTCGGTTGGCCCTGTAAAAAAGATTCGGGTCCAGTTGTTTGGCCAGGCCATCCAGTGTGGTCCGGATTTCAAACCGCTGTCCCTGCTTGTATAATGAAACACTCTGGTTGGTATAAATAAAGCTTACCTCAGAAACAGGGATGGGCACAATCCTGTCTCCCTGATATACCGACAGCACACTTTTGTAAACCGGTCTAAACGATTGCAGCATCTTATTAAAGCGGTTGGCGTGCTCAGGCAAAGACCACAAACGGCTAAACTGTTCAAGTTTGTTAAAACTTTTTTCAAGATCGTCTCTCTTAACCGGCTTTAGTAAATAATCAATTCCATTGTTTTCAAAAGCCTTCAAGGCATATGCATCGTAGGCCGTACAAAAAATAATGGGTGCGGTAACGTCCACCAGCTCGAATATATCAAAACAAAGCCCGTCGCCGAGGTGTATGTCCGATAAGATCAGATGTGGCATTTCATTTGTATCGAACCATTCCACCGCTTCTTCTACGGACTGAAGGATCCCACAGACATGTACCCGTTCACTTAGCTCTTCCAAAAGACCTTTTAACTCTTGAGCAGCCCTGAATTCATCTTCAAGCAGTAACACATTTATCATAAATCATTGGGATTTTTACTGTAAAAAAGTAGTCATCTTCACTTACAACAATGCCCATTTGAGTGAGCAGTTCATAACGGTCCTGGAGATTGAGCAGGCCAGTTCCTAAACTTTCGGTATACTCCCATCCTTTCCTTTTAGACTGCAGGTTATTTTTTACGACAAGAAAATCCTCATCGTCGTAAATTTGAATAACCAGGGGCCGGGCATCGGAAACCACGTTATGCTTGACAGCATTTTCCACCAGGACCTGTAAAGCAAGCAAAGGAATCTGCTTGTCTTCCGGGTCAGAGTCTAAATTCACTTCAATCGAGAGTCCTTCCCCAAACCGTTCCTGAAGAATAAAATTATAGGCATTTATAAATTCCAGTTCCGTTTTAACACTTACCAGATTCTGGTCATTCTGATGCGTTAGGATATATCTGTAGATATCTGCGAGTTTCAGAACATAATTTTTCACCCACTCTTCTTGTGCCCCTGATTTTAAGACATTTAGGGCGTTGAAAAGAAAATGCGGGTTAATCTGCTGGCGTAAGGCTGTGAGCTGAATAGCCAGGTTCTCTTCTTTTAAAAGTTCTATGTCCCGCAGGGCTTTTTTCCGCCGGTCTCGGTTTTCAAAGTAATATAAGGAAGGAATAACGAATCCGGCCATAAAAAGCCCTCTGAATAGCATACGCGTTATCCTATGAAACCAATCCATATTCTTTACATGAAAGGTAGGATAATCTTCAAATGGAGAAATCTCATAAATAATAACCGATAGCAGCATACATAGCAGGACACAAAGCACGATCCTTAACAGCTTATGCCTGCGGCTACCTGCGAGCAGCAGTACGCTAACCGTCCACATGCAAAAACCTACTATAAAAATAGCGATCTCTGACCCGATTAAATTCTGTATAGTTTCATATTCAAGCCTCTCAAGCCGGGAAGGCAGTACAAGAATGGGCATGGCCATGGCGATCAGTAAACCACGTGCAATTTGCAAATTGTGTTTAAACAGGAGACTTTGTTTGAATTTTTCAAATTTCATGATAATGGCAGGTAAATTAATTCATAACCTAACTAAAAACGCCTGCAAGGGAAGCGGTTAAAAATCATCCAGTTACTTAAACCTGTAACCCAATTAAATACAACAAGCAACTATATGGACTTATGCATTTCTTACACATAGACATGCCTGAATGATGCAAATGAATTCAAGTTATTAAGATATATGGGACTCTTATGCTAAAACGTTTTAAAATAAATCATGTGGGGAAACACTTATATAAAAACGTATCAATCCCAGTTCCTACTGACGAGATTGATGTCCGGATATAATTCTCTCGTCGGTGCATTGTAAGACGCATCGATAAAGCATTTTTTACCGGGAGTAATTATTTATGTCGTCCTAAGAAAAACCTAGGGTATGACACTGCGGAGCCATAAAATGATTAGACGTAATTGACCAGCTGGTATTTGACATCCAACGTAAGAAGATCTTTGGATATGCATAGATTTATGTATATCCATTTTGGCGGGGTAAGTAAACATGTAATAAGTAAAGTAAATTTCCTGGGTTATTTTTGGGCTGCTAAACTACTTCTTAATATAGTTAAATAAATACCGTTAAATAAATATCAGTATTTTATATCATCTTGCCATAATACTGTTTTACAGACTTATAATGAAACTTTGTAGTACAAACTTAAGAAGTTTGACACTTAAAATTACATAAGTCAGAAAATAGTATTATAGAGAAAAAGCTACAAAAAATCTGAGTAAGTTCTAAGCACTTTTGATGCAGGATAAAGACTAATCCCTTATCTGTTTATCGCTTTCCAATACGCTTTATATCAGGAAGTAATTGTTCAGCCCTGGGTTTAAAAGTACTCAATCCTGACTTCAAATGACAACAGTAGAACTATACGAGCTTTAGGCAAAATGTACTTGGTTGTACTATTTCCTTACACATGTTACACTATATATCTAATTATCAAAACCTTAACACTTTACTAAAACATAATTTGCTTTCGCCTGTATAAAATATTTCTCTGCTCTCAGATATCCTAAAACTAATTTTAAAGTTTCCGATCAAAAAAAACATTATTCAATTCCGGAAATTGACAGACAGGTTTTTATCCTTCAAATCCCCATCAAAACGTCTACAACAGGTATTAAAATTATTTCTATAAAAAACCGATAACATAACTAGCAATTTAAATTTATACGTCTCCTAAATTTGTACCGAATCATCGGGACCAAATCGCACACAAGGGCATATAAAACCATTCCTTGGTGTTATGGATGTAACAATCCTGGTAGTAGTCTTAACCCTACACATTCTCAGGAACTGCAAATACTCCTAAAGACACGAACAAAATGGAGCAGGCAGAATCATTTTGTTTTTGTAAGCAGATTCGATACGCTACACGGTTTGTTACACCCGATGTAAGAAATTACCTGAGTATTTTTTTACGTGACTTTTTGATAAGCGTTAGTCTTAACTAAAAGCTACCCTGAAGCATGTAAAGCCTGTTATTTTCTGAAACAATCATTATCTCATTACACACATATTTTAAATTAATCTTCACTTAAAATTACCTGTCCCCCTCTGGTAAGCAAGCTTAAAACACGCTATGAACACTAAAACCATGTACCGCCTACTCATCATTCTTGTATCATTTACCCTTTACACCCGTGTATCCGCCCAGGAAACTGATTTTAAAAAGAAAATAGACCTGACCAACTCGGTTAACGGAGGAATTCTAAAAGTAAAAGGAGACACCACCTGGAAAAAAACTGAATTTGGCATCAACCTTACACAGGGTTCTTTCAGCTCGAACTCGACAGGTGGCGGTGTCAGCTCTGTTGCACTGGGCGCTTTCTTTAATGCCATGAGTGAAAAGAGAAAAGGAAAGAATTCATGGCGTAATGATTTCCAGTCACAGTATGGGATTGTCAAAAATAAGTCTCAGGAAAGCCGGAAAAATCTCGACCGGATCTTCTTTGATACCAAATACAATTATGAACTGAAGGGTCCATGGAGTTTATTTGCCAACTTCAACCTTTTGTCCCAGTTTGCGAATGGTTATATTTATTCTTCCTCTCCCGATTCGGTAGGTGCTAAAAGAAAAGTATCAGGGTTGTTTGCTCCCGCTTACCTTACTGAAGCAATAGGCCTTGAATACAGACCTGTACCCTACTTTTTTGTAGATATTGCTCCGGGAGCAGTTCGCCAGACCGTTGTTTCTGACAGAAATCTGTATCGCACCCTACCAGAAAATTACGGAGTGAAAGTTGGGAAAAGGATTCATAATGAAGTTGGGATTGTCCAGCTGGTTGCCAATTTTGATAAGGAACTGGTCAAGGATTTAAATCTAAAATTCAGGTATTTGCTTTTTACAGCCTACAATAAAAACCAGATTACCAATAAGCGGGAATTCAAAAATGATCACAGGCTGGATGCGATGGTAACGGCCAAGGTTGCCAGATATTTTAACGTAAACTTAGGTGCAATCGTCATTTACAATAAATCACAAGCCGACAAAGTCCAGTTTGCACAAGGTCTGAGCGTTGGGTTTTTATATACGTTTTAAGTGGATTTTGTTTAAATTATTAGCAGAGGAATACAGCCTTTCCAAAGTTTAGCCGCAATTCGGTTTGATAAGTTTCTATTCCCCGTAAATAAATAAGCCGCCTCAGTTGTTGAGGCGGCTTTTTCGTGACCGCGACGGAAATACATAACTATTTGATTATCAGATATATTATATTGTTTATAACAAAATGGCAGCAAATTGGTATCAAAAAGTTTAACTTGGGTAATCAGCAGAACTCCCAAACAAATGGCATTAAAAATTCAACATCTCACAACCGCTTTACAGAACACACGATTATTACACGATCCTGAGCAAACAGTAGAGACTTTACTTCAGGAGATCCTGAATATTATAGGCAAAAAAATGGTCATGGGCGTCTATGGACTGCATCCAGGGGACGAGGCCAAGAACATTCCATTTTTTGAAATATTAAGAATAAGGCCAAATACGTCGGTATCTGAGGTATTTTCGAAGAGAAAGGAGGTTTCCTACAAGCCTCAATGCTACAACACCACTTATCAACGTGCAAGCACACCGAAACAGACTATGTTCTACGGATCTATAATGGATGATAGGGGCTCAGATCTTCCAGCAAGGTTAACTCCCACTTTGGAAGGTGTCCCCTGGTTAAGGGACAAAACGTCACGGGGGATGCAGAAAGTAACATATAGTCGTTGGGTTGTTAAAAATGATTTGAATCTGATACCCGTAATTTTCAATCCAGAATATGCTGGTAATTCGCACGTCAGTAAGTACTTAACGAAAGCTATAAAACATATTTATGAAAATAATCCAGAGTTCGCTGAAGACATTTTGGAGTTCCATCACTTTATCGCATCTGAATTTTCGATACCGCATACTGATTCAGACGATCACAACTATCTGGTCACATCAATATTCACACAAATGTTTATTGAAAAGGGCAAAGGTAAATATGACGGTATAATATACCCTAGTTGTCGTGTCGATGGAGAGGCAACTAACATTGCAATACTTCCCGATGCCTCCGAAAGGTTAAGCCTAATGGTGGTTGGTGAATGTATGATCTACAAAAATGGACCCCAATGTATTATCAAAAATCTAACAATATCAGATTCAGACGGCAAAACTCCGCTGGAAAATTTTACACTAAAAAAAATGGAAGATGAGCTTGATGAACAGCAAATTCTCCATGATCTAGGCGTTGATCATTTAGATTATAGAACTTAACACTCATATATTAACGATGTCGAAGCCATTCTTTTCACAAAAAGCCCTAAACATTGTCGCCATCATCACTTTGTCTGCTTCCTTAATCGGGAGCTATATTAAGGCATATTACAATAATAATATTCTCTATTCACTATCAATCGGCCTAGGGATATTTTGGTCTGCCGTGATTCTCTATTGGGTGAAGAAGAGGGAGCAATTTTGGTATGGGGTACTTGAAGTTTTAATTGGATCGGCAACTTTGATTTATTCAGTTTATGTATATTCACTCAAACACGAATGGAATGAAACCACACTGGACGAATTCCTTAAGAGAGCTGCACTTATCTATTTGATGGTGAGAGGATTAGGCAATGTAGATGAAGGTATTAAAAAAGAATTTTGGCTCCAAATATGGATTAAGCCCTATTGGCAAAAGGTAAAGCGTTTTTTGTTTGACGGCTGATATAAGTAAGATGAAAGCACCAGTTTTTACCGGTGCTTTCTTACAAGCCAATGATACAATTATTTCTGGATCTTATCACCGCAAAGGGCGGTGCTGACCAACTATGCAGATTTAACTATTGGTCTCAACGTACCCATTAAAGCAATGTCATTAATAAACATTTTTTCGACTCTTTCTTGCCTTTGGAGGTAATAAATTGGAATTACTTAGATATTCATTACACAACTTAATCCTAGGATGCTCATCTAAATCATCACAATCATACAGTTTTGGGATTACATTTTTATTCCAATAATCTATATGAGCACTTTGCACTTCATCACTCCATTTGGCATGAAGGTCTAATACCTCCTGATCTGACATGAGATCATTATTTAAATTAATATCCATTATAAATCAGACATTAATTTAGAATATCTCTTTTTTAAATCCTCGATTGAATTGCTGCTACTTTCAGCACTCTGATTAGATGGGGTAGTAGGATATTTCATAGCCAGGCTAGATAAGAAATCTTTGCCATCAAATGCCATGGATGAATTAGCTTCAGTACTACTTTGCTGATTTTTTTGCTTACTGACCTTAGTTTCAATATGCTTAACCAAGTCAATGAAATAATTGTGTACGATGATATCAATAACCTTCATACCGGGATTTTATCAGACAAAAAGCATGATAAAACTAATCATTCTAGATTAAAACAGCTTTGGCAAATCTTGTAAATCAAAACAGCCAGCTCGTTTTTGAAGCGATGCTGGCTGTTTTGTACTTCTTTTTCGTGACCGCGACGGGAATCGAATGGCACCGGCCACCCGGCCATATCTAGAGTTTAGTCGGAGTCGCGTTCGACAAACTCCTGTTCTATCCACAAAAAAAGCCGTCTCAATAAATGAGACAGCTTTTTCGTGACCGCGACGGGAATCGAACCCATATCTAGAGTTTAGGAAACTCCTATTCTATCCGTTGAACTACGCAGTCCAAAAAATTGGTATCCATATTCCTATGAATACCAATCGGGGTGCAAAAGTGGAAAAAATCCGGTTCAATTACAAGTGATTATTCTTCTGATTCTACTGCAGAATATCCCAGATCAAGCCAGTTTGGATAAATGGCGAAATGTTTGGCTTTTACCGCAGCAAATAAGGTATTGCGCAGTTGTTCCATGTTTTCCTTTTTTGCCGCTGAAATAAATACAACCTGATCTGCTTTGTGGGTAAGATAACTCTTTTTAAGCTGATCCAGATTACTTTCCTGCGAGGCTTCTTCTTCAATCAGGTTTCCGTTTTCGTCCCATTCCTCTTCCTTTGGAGCGGGTTTGTACAAATCGATTTTGTTGAAGACAAGGATCGTCTGCTTGTCAGCCGCTCCGATTTCTACGAGCGTATTATTCACCACTTCCAGATGTTCTTCAAAAGAAGGATGTGAGATATCAACAACATGCAGCAGGATATCGGCTTCACGAACCTCATCCAGCGTAGATTTAAAGGATTCAATAAGCGTTGTGGGCAGTTTTCGTATAAAACCTACCGTATCGGTCAGCAAAAAAGGAATATTTTCCATGTTCACTTTCCGTACCGTCGAATCTACCGTGGCAAAAAGCTTGTTCTCTGCAAACACGTCGGATTTGGACAAAGTCTGCATCAGCGTTGATTTTCCAACGTTGGTATAGCCAACAATGGCCACACGCACCAGACGGTCACGTTCCTTGCGCCTTGTCATGCTCTGACGGTCTACTTTTTCAAGTTTTTCCTGCAAAAAAGCAATTCTGTCTTTTACAATACGTCTATCCGTTTCAAGCTCCGTTTCACCAGGACCACGCATACCTACGCCAGCACCAGACTGACGGCTTAAGTGGGTCCAAAGTCTGGTCAGCCTTGGGTACATATATTGGTACTGAGCCAGCTCGACCTGTAGTTTAGATTGTGCTGTTTTGGCACGCATTGCAAAAATATCCAGGATCAGAAGACTTCTGTCCAGCACTTTTATATCTTTAAAAACAACTTCAAGGTTACGCACCTGTGAAGGAGAAAGATCATCATCAAAAATGACCATATCCACCGGATGCGCTGTAATGAAGGTATTTATTTCTTCCAGTTTTCCTTTTCCTACATAAGTTTTTATATCCGCCCGTTCCAGATTCTGGGTGAATTTATTCAATGTTTTTACACCCAGCGTCGACGCAAGAAAATCCAGTTCTTCCAGATATTCCTTCGTTTGCGCTGTGGTCTGCTTCTGTGTACTTACAGCGACCAGCACTGCGGTTTCCTGCTCTACAGCAGTAGAAAATAATTTACTTTTATCAATCATTCAAAATAATTTTATTGTTCAGGCTTTCAAAATCCCGGTATGACCAGGCAAAAAGCAACCCTAAAAGATTAAAACGGGCAATTAGAAAACCGATTATAAACCTCAAAAGTTCAGGCTCAAACAGCATGAAGGTACTACTTTAACAAAAACTATTCCAATTATTTATTTGAATATTCGAAATACAGTTTTGTACCTTTGTCAAAATTGCAAAGCCTATGTTGATGTTCGTCTCCGGTTTATTGTAAATAAACCCCGCCCTTTCCAGTCCTTTTTACAGGATTTCTATAACACGTTTTCTAAAAACGTGTGTACTCAATGATCCATCTGAATTTATTTTATACATGAAAAAGTGGTTACAGCTACTTCGGCAGGCTCTGAACGGGTCCGAAGAAAGTTTTACGGACGGCAGCATTAACCGGGCTATTTTCCTTTTATCAGTACCTATGATCATGGAAATGGTCATGGAATCTCTATTTGCCGTTGTTGATATATTTTTTGTATCCCGGATCAGCATTGAAGCCGTTGCAACGGTCGGCCTTACCGAGTCAGTCATTACGCTTGTGTATTCCGTTGCCATTGGAATCAGCACGGCTGCAACGGCTACTATCTCCCGACGTATAGGCGAAGGGAACATGCCGCAGGCCCGGCGTGCCATCGGGCAGGTTATCCTGATTTCTCTGGGCATTTCATTACCTATTGCCATTGCTGGATTTACATTTGCCGGCGATGTACTTGATATTATGGGCGCTGATCCTAAGGTGATCGAAACCGGGACAATATTCGCGCAGATTCAATTTTTGAGTGCACCGGTAGTTATTTTGCTTTATTCGCTGAGCGGTGCTTTGCGGGGAGCTGGTGCTGCTGCGACTGCCATGCGGTCACTGATTATTGCCAATGTTTTAAACATGATTTTAGGGCCTGTACTTATTTTTGGTTTCGGAGTTATTCCTGCATTGGGGGTTGCCGGTGCCGCTATTGCCACGGCTTTAGGGCGGTCCATTGGGGTTGGCTACCAGCTTTACTCACTGACACGGGTTAACAAAGCACTGGCATTTGTCTGGGCAGATTTAAAACCGCATAAGGAAACAATCGTCAGTATGGTAAAAGTAGCCGCAGGTGGAACCGGGCAATTTCTGGTATCATCGGCAAGCTGGATTTTCCTGACCAGGATTCTGGCCGAATTTGGAAGTGATGTTGTCGCCGGCTATACCATCGCCATCCGGGTGATCATGTTTACACTTTTACCCGCCTGGGGTCTGGCCAATGCGGCAGCTACGCTAGTGGGACAAAACCTGGGTGCAGGAAAACCGGAAAGAGCCGAAATTTCCGTTTGGAAATGCGCCTCTTATAACCTTTTCTTTCTGGTCGGACTCTCTGTTTTCATGTTTCTGGGAGCGGAAATAATTATCACCTTATTCAGCCAGAATGCAGAAGTAATCTATACCGGAAAACTGGCTTTGCGGGTTTTATGTCTGGGTTATGGATTTTATGCCTACGGAATGGTTGTTATACAATCGCTCAATGGCGCAGGTGATACCAAAACGCCAACAATTCTGAACCTGATCTGTTTCTGGCTGATTGAAATTCCACTGGCCTATGTTCTGGCTATATTTTTCGCACTTGGCCCGATCGGCGTTTTTATTTCAGTACCGGTAGCAGAATCTGTTCTTGCCTTATTAGGAATATGGCGGTTTAGATTAGGTAATTGGAAAATGGTGAAGGTTTAGCTTTTGATCATCTGCTCTCAGATTATGATTTGAACCAGATTCAGGATCATTCAGTTGACTACCTAAAACTGTTTTATCAACATTCAGTTTCTACGCAAACCAACTGAAAGCTGAAAGCCGACTGCAGAAGTATTAAATTATAACGTCTATGCCTACCGATTCTTTAAAAATCCGTCAATATATTAACATTCATTTTCCCTTTTTCGAACCCGGTTTGAAGGAAAAAATTGAAGAAGTTGCCCTTTTAAAGCAATTTCCAGCGGGAGAACTGATCATGCGGCAGGGACAATATTTTAAACATACGGTACTTATCGCAGAAGGTCTTGTCAAGCTTTACCGCGAAGGCGATGACGGAGATGAAGTTTTCATTTATCATATAAATCCCGGACAGGCTTGTGCTTTATCTATCATTTGTGCTGCAAAACAGGAAACAAGTCAGGTACTGGGGAAAGCGGTAGAAGATACAACAGCAATTCTGATTCCGGTTGCAGTCATTGATGAACTGATGAAAAATTATAAAACCTGGTATTATTTTGTCCTGGAAAATTACCGCGACCGGTTTGACGAACTACTTCTTTTGCTTGACCATGTTATATTTAAAGGAATGGACCAGCGTTTGGAATTCTATCTGGAAAACCAGGTTAAACAAAAAGGAAGCAACGAGCTTAACATTACACATCAGGAAATTGCCCAGGATTTAAATTCTTCACGTGAAGTAATTTCCCGGTTGTTAAAAAAAATGGCAATCGACAAAAAAGTCAGGCTGGAAAGAAACGCTATTCAATGGTTAAATTAATAAGTGAAGGTGATAATTGTCACAGACTTGCCCTTTTTATCTGCCGAGGTTTGTAAAAATCTTAAAAGTAAAAATGGAAATAATTGGCTATCTGGCTTCTGTTCTGGCAGGATTATCGTTAGGAATGATTGGTGGCGGAGGATCGATCATGACCGTTCCGATTCTGGTTTATTTATTTTCGGTCAGTCCGGTAAGCGCTACCGAATATTCACTTTTCATTGTAGGCATCACCAGTCTTATTGGTGTAGTACCACTATACCGGGAAAAATCCATTGATTTCAATCTGGCGGTGCGCTTTGGAATTCCTTCTATATTGGCCGTGATCTTTGCCAGAAAAGTAGTTTTGCCCGCGATTCCCGAAGAAATTATATTATTCGGTTCTATAATTATTTTAAGGCGACTTCTGATTATGCTCTTTTTTGCCATGGTCATGATCACGGCATCTGTATTAATGATTTTCCGAAAAGAAAAAACGGAAACAGGTTCTGAGAACACACGTAAAAATCAGTTTGTACTAATCCTGGCAGAAGCCATTTCAGTTGGTACGATATCAGGAATTTCCGGTGCGGGAGGTGGTTTCCTGATTATTCCCTTACTGACAATTTTGAATAAGACTCCAATGAAAAAAGCTATTGGCACTTCCCTGCTGGTTATTGGTGTTCAATCCATGATCGGTTTTCTCGCAGGCTTACCTGATGCAAATCCAGACTGGCATTTACTATTAAAAATAGCAGCATTATCGGTTATGGGCTTTTTTGCCGGAAATTATTTATCTGAAAAATTTTCCGCAGGCATGCTCAGAAATACCTTTGGCTGGTTTGTCTTATGCATCGGAATTTATATTATCCTGAAAGAATTAACATTCTGATGTGGCAGGATTCCATTTTTTTATTCTAATGTGACTAACATCACCTACTTCTATCAACTTTTATCCGAATTTTGAGTATTGATTAAAATAAACTGACAGAAACAGATTAGAGATTTCTGCAAAAAATAAATGATTATGATGAAAATTGAACAAATATATACCGGTTGTCTGGCACAGGGAGCTTATTTCATTTCTTCTAATGGTGAGGCTGCAGTCATCGATCCTTTGCGTGAAGTAGCGCCCTATATTGAAAAAGCAGCCAGGGCAAATGTAAAAATCAAGTACGTTTTTGAAACGCATTTCCATGCCGACTTTGTATCCGGACATCTTGATCTGGCAGAAAAAACGGGAGCAGAAATCGTTTACGGACCTAAGGCGAATACGGGTTTTAAAGCCCATATCGCAAAAGACGAAGAAGTATTTAAACTGGGTGACATTACCATTAAAGTGCTGCACACGCCGGGACATACGATGGAATCTTCCTGTTATTTGTTGTCTGATGCAAGTGGAAAAGAAACGGCTCTTTTTAGCGGAGATACACTTTTTATCGGTGATGTCGGCAGGCCGGATCTTGCACAGAATGGTGCTGTTAGCAGAGACGATCTGGCCGGAATTTTATTTGAAAGTCTGCGTTCCAAAATCATGACTTTACCTAACGACATAACCGTTTATCCAGCTCATGGTGCTGGTTCGGCATGTGGAAAAAGTATGAGCAAAGAAACCAGTGATTCTTTGGGAAACCAGAAAAAATTCAATTACGCGCTTCGTGCGGATATGACTAAAGAGGAATTCATTAAGGAAGTAACCTCTGGCCTGACCGAACCACCGCAATATTTTCCTGAAAATGTAAAAATGAACCGCGACGGCTACGAAAGTATTGACGATGTTCTGGAACGCGGCGATCATGCCTTAACGCCGGAAGCGTTTGAAAAGAAAGCAAATCAGACGAGTGCATTAATCCTGGATACAAGAAAACCAGATGATTTTGCCAGGGGTTTTATTCCAAACTCCATTAACATAGGAATTGATGGTGGATTTGCTCCCTGGGTGGGCGCGCTCATTCCTGATTTAAAACAGCCAATTTTGCTGGTAACCGAGCCAGGGCGGGAAGAAGAAGTAATAACCAGGCTTGCACGCGTCGGCTATGATTATGCCATTGGTTATCTGAATGGCGGCTATGATAGCTGGGAAAAAGCAGGAAAGGAAATTGATACGGTTACGTCATTACCTGCAGCTGATTTTGCAGGACGTTATGCAGAAGGAAATATCAAAGTCATTGACGTAAGAAAACCGGATGAATTTGAAACCGGGCATGTGGAAGGAGCTGAAAATATTGCTTTGGATACAATTAATGAAAGTATGTCTGCGCTGTCAAAAAATGAAACGCTTTATGTGCATTGCGCCGGAGGTTACCGTTCGATGATTGCTGCATCCATTTTAAAATCGAGAGGTTTTGATGATGTTGTAAATATTGAAGGTGGTTTCGGAGCAATTGAAAAGACAGATGTGGTTTTAAATTAGTTTTGAGGTTATAGGTTCATGCGGATTACATGAGATATTGGAGGCTCCCTAGAGCCTTCAATACACATTCAGGTTTTCAAATAAGGCAATGAATTTGATTTAGTAAATCAATAAAGAGCAGTACAACCAACATTGGCTAATAAAGATTATGGAACTCTTCGAACTCATTCGTAAACCCTGGCCCTGGTACATTGCCGGACCGCTTATTGGATTTACGGTACCAATATTACTTTTGCTGGGGAATAAATCCTTTGGAATTTCTTCTTCCTTACGCCACATCTGCGCCGCTGTCATTCCAGCCAACATTTCATTTTTTAAATACGACTGGAAGAAAGAAGCATGGAATTTATTCTTCGTTGCCGGAATTGCGCTGGGTGGTTTTATTGCTACTTATTTGCTGACAAATCCTGATTCTTTACTCGTCGCAGAATCCACAAAAGCAAGTCTGATGCAACTGGGAATTACGGATTTTTCTGGATTAATGCCTGCTGACCTGTTTTCAGTTGAAAATATTTTTTCTTTAAAAGGTCTTATCTTCTTTGTTGCAGGTGGATTTCTGGTTGGTTTTGGTACACGTTATGCAGGTGGATGCACCTCCGGACACGCCATTATGGGACTTGCTAATCTGCAATGGCCTTCCCTGGTAGCTACATTCTTTTTTATGGCTGGCGGATTCTTTTCTACCTGGATTTTACTGCCATGGTTGTTGAAATTAGTCAGCTGAACATTTCCCAACGAAGTTAATTTATCCGTTATGACAACGATTAAAAATAATACTACTTTGGAAGCTAACCTTTCAGACAAGAACGAGGATAGTTTTGACGGCACCAATCAGCAGTCGCAAAAAGAAGGTTTTACCGGAAATTTAAAATACCTGATCGTCGGAGTATTCTTCGGTATCGTTTTCGTTAAAGCAGAAATCGTTTCCTGGTTCCGGATTCAGGAAATGTTCCGGTTCGATTCCTTTCACATGTACGGCGTAATCGGGTCAGCAGTAATCGTTGGTCTGATTTCTCTTCAAATCATTAAACGCTTCAACATCAGAACGCTTGGCGGTGAAGAAGTAAGCATTCCACCGAAACAGTTTAACAAAGGACAAATATACGGCGGATTTATGTTTGGCTTGGGCTGGGCTATTACCGGCGCTTGTCCGGGACCATTATTCGCGCAGATCGGCAGCGGATTTCTGGTTGTTATTATTACTTTGCTAAGTGGAATTGCAGGAACCTGGACTTATGGATTGCTCCGCTCCAGACTCCCGCACTGATTTAAATTTTTCTGGCGATCATGTAAAGCTGCTCATCACCGAGCTGAAAAGGATCTGCTTCCAGATTTCCAAAAGCGCCGATGACTTTAAGCCCGGCGGATTGAAACATAAAATTCAGTTCACCCAATGTGTAAATATGCTGACGAACGGTATGCGTTACTTTTTCAGTTCCTGATATAAAGGTTTGCTCGGCTTCAATAAAACCTTCTTCGGGATAATATTCATTTTGAGCAAGATACGTAATATCTCCCTGTACCGGCATCCAGTTCCTTACCTGATAATTCGGAAAAATACTTTCAGCAAGATTTTCAGTATGGATAGCAAACTGGCCACCCGTCACTAATAAATCAGAAATTTTCTGCAGGAATTTCTGCATGTCCTCACGGGGAAAGAAGCTGAAACTATTGCCAAAACAGTAGGCTGCATCAAAGGATTCTGCTTCAAAAGTCAAGGCCAGTATATCTTCACAAATCACATTAACCGCTAAATTTTCCTGCGAAGCTATTTTTTGCAGTTCATCACAATATTCTTTTGATAAGTCAACACAGGTAAGCTTCATCCCCTGATCAGCAAGTGGTAAAGCATGACGACCATAACCTGCCATCACATCCAGAACTTTGTTACCTTCTTTTAAATCGAGCGTATCACGCAAAAAATCGACTTCGTATTCCGTATACTCATCGTCCTGATTTAACTTCCATGCCTTTTGCGGCAAACCTTCAAAATATGTATGATACCAGGCCAATGTGCTGAGGATTTAATTTCCGCAAAAGTAATCTAAATTCCTTAAACGCAGAGGTACGGGAAGTATTTGCGCCGGGTTACGCAGTGATCCTATTAATTACAATTATTAAAATATATAAAATTCACTTCTTCAACTCAGCGTAAAACTCTCTTAACTATGCGTTTAAAACCCGAAAGATATAAGTGGTTTTACATCCGCATTAATGCAGGAGTCAGACGAAGATAAACCTGGCCTGAAACTGGATTTTTGCCATATAAGGATTGTAAATCCCTGTCAATACTATAAAAACCAGCCTGAATGCCGGCCTGCAATAAGGTATTTGAAAATGATAATATCTGACGGTTTAAACCTAAGGTAACAACAGAAACCGGGTATAGATGGTCAAACATTTTATCAGCCGGCACAATATCAAGTTCTTCCTGGCTCTTCTGAACCCACTCATATCTGCCATAAACAGACCATTTGTCCAACTGTAAATTTGATTCCGCCAGTACTGAACTTTCCTTATGATCAGATCCTGAGTCATTTAGCCCATAAACCAGAGAAGAAGATACCCAGCGTTTTTTGTTGTCAAAGACCATACTATGCTGAACGGAAGCGGTTGTTCTGTTAACATTTTCGTCTGAGTGATTTACCTCCGGACTTTTAATATAACCATGCGAAGCCTGAAAGGCCCAGTTTGCAGAAGGATTAAATAAAAGACGATAGCTATAAGAATCAAAACGCGGTTTGTCGAAATTAAACCTGTTTTCATCCGGCTCTCTACCTGTGAAAGCAGAAGCTTCTGCCTTAAATTTCCCATAACGAATACCCGCTGTCACCACACCGAAAGTAATATGCGTCGCATCCTGCCAGTGGTGGCCAAGCGCAGCATCCGGATTATTGAAGGCCGACATTCTGTGCATAAAAGCAGTCGGTCCCAGAGCAGGTTCTCCGGGATATCCGGCGTAAAGTGTCACATCCATTTTCCGGTTAATTCGTTGCGTATATCCAACGGCTAATTCAGATATCAGGTCATGCGGATGCTGACGATCCACCAATGCCTCTCCTTTCCAGGTTTCCCCGGACTGGAATAATAAAGGGTAACCTGCACCGCCATCAAAAATGCGGTCAAGGGAAACCATCGAACGGATGGTTAGCAAACCGTTTTTTCCAACCTGCCGCTGTGCCATACCCATGACATAATTCGGCAAACTTACTTTACTGGCCGAACCTCTTTTTCCTTCATTGTTAAAATTCTGACTTGTAAAAAAACGCAGATACAAACTTCCGTGTAGCATGTAATTCCACTTGCTGCCATGTTTCATGTAGGCATACATAGGCGTAGCATCCGACTGCCAACCCGTACCAGAGCCATTTCTATTCATCGGCAGACTTAATGAAAAAGCATGACTCATGTGCATTTTCATTCCTTTCATTGAATCCGGCTTACTCATATTTTTCATATCATGCCCGTTCATGCTGCCATGATCATGCACTTCATGCTTTGCAGAATCTTTTTTCACCGGCATTTCCATGTGGTTATGCTGTGCGAAAGTTGACCCGGCCATAAGAAATAAACTAACGGAAAAGAAAATCAATCGTTTCGCTTTCATAAACCTGTTATTTAATGGATCAATGAGCCGCAGCTGTTTTCCGGCAGCAGCTTGGCAGTTTATCATGTGCCTTCTGATTTGCCGGCGATAAATCAGCATCATAACCTGTATTATTGATGGTTGCTTTAATAGCGTCTTCAGTTGTTTTTTCCGGATTGTACTTCACGGTAATTACTTTATTACTTAAATCCAGATTTGATTCCTTTACCCCTTTTGACAAACCCAGGTTACGTTCCAGACGCGCCTTACACATTTCACAGATTGCCGAAGTTTTGAACTTCACCTCTTTGTCTTTACCATCGGCATTGACAAAATTCACACTTAAAAAAAGTGCTGCTACGAATAAAATGATTGTCTTTTTCATGATTGTGTTTAGTTTAATACTGATAAAAATTAATGATTGTGCGCTGTAGAATCTGTTTCAGCCAGCGCAACTTCCTGTAAATCCATCTTGCAAACCGGACATTTTCCAGCTTGTGCATAGGTTTTTTCTCCTTCGCATTGCATCGGACAAGCAAATTTTTTAGCCTCAGCCGTTGTCGTAGTCAATGTCTTATCTTCCGGCGTTTTTGTTTTTTCCTGGTTTCCTGAACAGGCAAACAGCAATGTCAATGGCAAAGCAAAAAGAATTTTTCTCATGATATATCCTGATTTAGATGTATTATACATTTTTAACTTTCGCCTCTCCTACCCGGTCCAGTGTTGTTCTCCGAAGTATGTTTCCCTTTTTAAATTCCCCTGGCGTCATACCCGTGACTTTCTTAAACTGATTACTCAAATGTGCAGCGCTGCTGTAAGACAATCGCCAGGCCATTTCACTCAGACTTAACTCATTATAAGAAAGCCATTCTTTTACTTTCTCGATTTTCTGCGCAATAATGTATTGTTCAATCGTCTGCCCTGTTTCAGAGGAAAACAAAGTGCTCAGATAGGAATATTCATACCCTGTTTTCTGGGATAAATAATCAGAAAAGTTAAGAGCTGCCGGTTTATTTCCTTTCAGATACTGTACTTCTTCAATGATTAACGTTTTTATATTTTCGACCAGCGTTGCACGCTTATCGTCCAGTAATTCAAATCCATTTTCTTCCAAAATCAGCCTGACCTTCCTTAATTTAATATCATCCAGATCTTCTTTTGTTTCCACTTCTCCGAGTTCAATATGATTTAGGTCAACACCAAGTTTATCCAGTTCTTCACGGACAACTTTGATACAGCGATCACAAACCATATTTTTTATGAATAACCTCATTTTTAATAATTTATCTGATAATCTTATATCTAACTCCGGCGTAAATCATTCGTCCAACGACTGGCCCCCAGGTCATTCCGGCATCAAATTGTTTTCCAAAAGGATCATTGGCTGCATAAATCGGATTTTTCTGACGGAAATTATTCAGATTTTCACCGCCCAGATAAATGTCCCATTTTGGAAAAGTTCTTGTAATCTGTGCATTAATGTTAAAATAAGATGGCACCTCCGTTGACATAAATGCTGATCCATCACCACCATGACCCAACATTCCGTACATAGGATCCATGCTTGGCAGACGACGCTTCCCGTTCCATTGAACCGTCGCATCAAATTTCCATTTGTCATAAGGCAAAGCATAACCGACATTGAACAAAACCCGGTCACGGCTCACCATTAATTTGGGCAGTAATACGTTTTGACCTGCTGCTCCATACACCGTTTGTTTCACATCAAACAAGCGGTAAGCCAATTTAAAATCCAGTCGTTTTAAAGGTGTAAGATTCACTTCAGCCTGAAAACTGTTAGCGTATGCTTTTCCCTTCAAATTGTAAAAACGAATGTATTTTGGATTTTCAAAATCGGCTACAAGCTGGTTTTCAAAATTTGTCCGGTAAAAATCAGTAATGAATGTTCCCTGCATTTCACCTAATTTAAATTCCTGTGTCAGACTTGCTCCATAATTCCAGGATACTTCGGGCCTTAATTTTTCAAGAAAGACAACCTGGCGCGAACTAACGAGATTACCATAATATTCTGCCAGCGGATTAGCAACCCTGAAACCTTTGCCAGCAGAAGCTCGCAACGTTGTATTGTTTGTCAGGCTATACTTCATGTGCAAACGAGGTGTAAACTGTGTTCCGTAAAGATTATGAAAGTCGACCCGCGAGCCTGCAACAAGCACAAATTTGTCCAAATTGTTATACGTATATTCGACAAAAACGCCCGGTACAGATTCTTTTCTCAGCAACGTAGTGTCTCTATATTTTTCATTATAATTGTCAAGCATATAACTAACGCCCGCTTTATAGGAATGATTCGTACTTCCCAGAATCGACTGATAAATTAGATTTCCATACAAAGTTTCCTGCCGCCCGTTATAATTTGTCAGACCAAAGTAGGATTTTGAATCGTGCACAGAAGCGTTGAGAATTAAGCCTAAACCTTTGTAGGGCTTATCGGGATACAAGCGGGCTATTTTTGAAAAGAACTCATACCGGTTTATTTTTGATCCAAAACCATAAGCCTGCGTCGTACCTTTCATTTCTTTTTGGAAACCGGTTTGTCCGCCCAGGCGGTCTTCCGCCAGTGCTTTTACGCCAAACTGCGCCATCATTCTGTCACCCTGATATTTCCACCGATTGATCACATTGTATTGCGTATATAGAGGAAGGTCCAGAAAACCGTCCTTATTCTTATCAATCCTATTCCTTAATGTACTGGCATGTGTCAGCAGTCCTGTGCTCCATTTATCATTTAGCTGATGGGCCAGATTCAGGTTCACTTCGGCACGGCCAAAATTATTTACATAGGTATTAAAATAGAGCTTTTCGCGCGTATCCGGCTTTTGAAGTTCGACGTTTATCTGTCCGGTCATAGATTCATAACCGTTTACAACTGAACCTGCGCCTTTACCTACATCAATGGATTGAATCCAGGTTCCAGGAATAAAACTCATCCCGAAAGTAGAAGCTAACCCACGAATCGTTGGAATATTTTCAACGTTGGTCTGGATGTACGTTCCATTTAAACCCAGCATCTGGATTTGTTTTGCACCCGTTACCGCATCGCTGTATGAAACAGAGACTGAAGCGTTGGTCTCAAAACTTTCGGAAAGGTTACAGCAGGCCGCTTTGGCTAAGGCACGGGTTGTGATTATTTCAGTTTGATGCGGGGATAATCTGTCGATGGTTGAAGCATTGGTTTTTACCACTACTTCATTTAAAGTCTGGTCGCTTTTTAACACAACTTCCAGTTCACTTTCCGCACCAATTTTAACTGTATCATTTTTAAAACCGACAAAACTGATCACCAGCTTGTTCGATTGGGTGATACGTGGAATTGAAAATTTTCCACTGGTATCGGTCGCAGAAGATTGGGAAGTACCAGCCCAGTAAACATTGGCACCGGTTAGCGGTTTAAGTGTTTTTTCATTTACAAGTTGCTCGTAAACTTTTCCAGTTATCCGCTGTGCAGTTGCTATGTGTGCAGAAAGAAGCAAAAATGCTCCAACAAAATATATTTTCATTATTGACAAAATCATGATTAGAGAAAAGTGCAAGTCCAAAACGAGACTAACACATTAAACATCTACTAGTCAGTGATTTATATCAAAAAAGACTGTACAAAAGAAAGCATACTCCGCCCATGAAAAAGCGAAGAGAAAGATAGCGTATTAAGAGAAATTTGTGCAGAAGGATAAACCCATTCCTGCACTAAAAAAACAAAAGACTGAGCGGTCCAAAGATCGCCATCGGCAATCATTTTAAGTGCTTTAGCGTGAAACTGTGCTAAGGAGGAAACTATGTCTACCTTTTCAAATTTCTGGTTGTCTTTGCAGCAACTGGTTTTTTTGAAGAAATTCTTTTTGGATTCTTTTAATGCTTTACTTTTTGCACAGCAGGAAGAAACCACTTTTTCTCTGCAGGAATCTGCTTTTTTTTCAGAGACAAACTTCATAGTCATCCCACGCATCATACACTGATGCTCTATCAGACCGAATCCGGTACTGCTTACCAGCACCAGAACGGCCATCAGAATGGTTATATATCTATGAAGTTTGTTTTCCATTTTCAGCTTTTAGCTATGGACATTTAGTAATCTGATAATGATTAAGCAAAGTTATTAATGATCAGGCAATTTCAGTAGCCAGGTAACCTGCTTTTTTAACAACCTCAGCAACTTCTTCCGCCGACTTATTTGTTTCAACAGACAAAATACGGTCCGGATTTTGCAAGTCTACTGCCCATTTTTCTATTCCGTTTTCAGTGGTTAGAAAAGGCGTAACGGCAGCAATACAGCTTCCGCATTTTATATTGGTCTTAAATTTCAAAATTTCCATAATGATCAGAGATTAAGTTTTCAAATGATCTGGTTGCAAATATCGGCAGGATCATTTTAAAAGTATTACAGAATTTGGAGATGGTATTACAGAGTTTTTGTTTTTGAAATGATTTTGTCAGAAAATATGAATAACTATTGTTCTTTCAATTTAAAAGCCAACAGAATTTATCTCAGATAATTCTACCTGATTATAGATATCTTTTAACAAAACCGAACAATCTCCAATACTTACACTTGCATCCTCACCTGTATATGTATGGCTTAGCCATTCCGCCTCACTTAATTTTTTTATTACTTCAACTTTCTGCTTTTTTGAAGAAACCAACACATATTCCCGAAATGAAGGAATTGTTTTATAACAATCAAACTTTTCAAGTCTATCATAACTTTCCGTAGAATCCAATAAAACTTCTATAATAATTTCAGGATTTTCGAGAGCATCTAAACCTTGGGGCGATTTTTCATAAACAGGCTTTTTACATAAAAGCACTAAATCCGGGAAAGTATATTTATCGCATTTTTCAACTTTAACAAGCTGATCACTGGTAAAAACAATACATCCTTTTCCTTTCAGACAATAAACAAGTTCTGCTATTAAGTTGGCAGAAATGATATTGTGCGCAGGCTGCGCACCAGCCATAGCGACGATTTCGCCTGAATGATATTCAAGCTTCACATCCGATTTTGCCAGCAGATCAAAATATTCTTCGCGGGTCACAAGTGTTGTTGTTTGCATGAATATAGTTAATAAGTGTGTGGTATGATCAAATTTAAACTTTTATTCACGCCATTCAAATTTTTGCGTTTTTATAATTTCAATCCTCTCAACCGCAAACTATTCGTCACAACCGATACTGAACTTAGAGCCATTGCCGCTCCTGCAATCATCGGGTTTAGCAGAAAACCATTAAAAGGATACAAGATTCCGGCAGCAATCGGAATACCGATCAGGTTATAAATAAAAGCCCAGAAAAGATTTTGTTTGATCGTAGCAACGGTTTTTGCTGAAAGTTTCAGTGCTTTTGGAAGAACCGTTAAATCGGAAGTAATCAAAGTCATTTTGGCTACATCCATTGCAATATCTGAACCTTTCCCCATAGCAATACTGACATCAGCCTGCGCCAATGCCTGCGAATCATTGATTCCGTCTCCCACCATCGCTACAATTTTACCCTGATCCTGCAACTTCTTAACAAACTGCATTTTATCATCCGGCTTTACTTCTGCCTGAAAGTCTGTTATTCCGACCTGTCTGGCAACGGCTGCTGCGGTTTGCGCATTATCGCCTGTCAGCATATATACTTCAATTCCCTGATCCAAAAGTTGTTTTACAGCCTGGGCCGAAGTTGCTTTCAACTGATCAGCAATAGAAATCAACGCAATCTGAATATTATTTACACTTACACCAATAACCGTTTGTGCTGATTCACGCTGGATTCTAGCAAATTTTTCAAGTTCCGGATTCAGTTTTACGCCTTCTTTTTCAAGAAATGAAAGTGTTCCGATCAGATATTCATCATTTGCCACAGTTCCCTTTATTCCATTACCGGTAACTGATTCGAACTGATTCACCTTTTCATCTGTACTTTCTTTAACATAATTCACAATGGCCTGTGCTAACGGATGTTCAGAACGTGATTCCAAAAGCCGAACAGCAGCCATATGCCGATTTTTATCCATTACATTTTCAGACCATTCCCAGCTTGTTACCTGCGGATGGCCCTCAGTTAATGTTCCTGTTTTGTCCAGAACAACAACATTTACTTCTTTCGCTTTTTCCAGACTTTCCGCATCCCGAATCAGGATATTATTTTCTGCACCTTTTCCAACACCTACCATAATAGCTGTGGGTGTAGCCAGACCCAAAGCGCAGGGACAGGCAATAACCAAAACTGAAACAGAGGCCAAAAGTGCATGTGTCAGTGCGTTTTCTCCTCCAAAAAACATCCAGAGAATGAAAGTTAATACGGAAACTCCTATGACAATAGGGACAAATATTCCTGCGATCTTATCAACCAGAAGCTGTACCGGCGCTTTACTTCCCTGCGCTGCCTGAACTGTTTTAATAATTTGAGCGAGAACGGTGTTTTTTCCGATTTTTTCAGCTGTAAAAATAAAACTACCCTGCTGGTTAATCGTTCCGGCAAACACCTGTGAGCCCGCTTTCTTTTCAGACGGAACCGGCTCACCCGTCATCAGACTTTCATCCACGTACGAACTTCCGCTAATTACCTTTCCATCCACCGGAATTTTTTCTCCTGAACGTATGATAATTTCATCATTCAGCAAAACCTCTCTGACCGGAATTTCAATTTCATCCTTGTTTCTGATCACTTTCACCGTTTTGGGCTGCAATCCGATCAGTTTTTTCAGAGCACCTGATGTATTGGTCTTTGCTCTTTCTTCCAGTAATTTTCCCAGTAAAATAAAGAAAATAATAACTGCTGCTGCTTCGAAATAGACATGCGGATGCAGTCCCTGCGCATGCCAGAATTCCGGATAAAATGTATTGAATGCGCTGAACAGAAAAGCAATGCCGGTGCTTAATGCGACCAGCGTGTCCATGTTCGACTTGCCGTGTTTCGCTTGCTTCCAGGCATTTACAAAAAAATCCTTTCCAAAAATGAATAAAACCGGCAGGGTCAAAGCCATCATGATATAATTACCATAATTGACCGAAACGTAGGGATAATCCATAAAAAACATCCCGATTATGACTACCGGAAGAGCCAGCACACCGGTCCAGATCGTTTTATATTTCAGACTGTTATAGTGTTCCAGTTGATTTTTTTCCTGCTCCGCTATGACCTCTTCTTCGTCTTCACTGATTATAAATCCGTATCCGATACTTTGCAGAACTTTATCCAGTTCAGGTACATCTGTAGACTTAGGATCATATTCAACAAAGGCGGATTGATTGGCGTAATTCACCCCTACATCCGCTACGCCGGGAGCACTTTTTAGCATAGATTCCACGCTGACTGCACAAGCCGCGCAGGACATTCCGGTTACAGGCAGGTTTACCTTTTTGGTTTGAATAATTTTATGTTCCGCTTCCATGATTTCTAATTCTTTGATACAAAGATAATTTATCCTGAAACAGACAGCATTACAGAATTAAGGCTGAGACTTGCAAGATTATCTGAAAGCTAAGCCAGCCGGGTTCCATTGGGTACAACCTTGTCGGAAACAGCTAAAATCACTTCCCCATCGGGTAAGATAAAGCCAGTTGTCAAAACCTCGGAACGAAAGTCTGCAATTTGTTTCACAGGGAAATTGACCACACACAAAACCTGTTTTCCCGTTAATTCTTCTTTGGTATACAATCGGGTAATCTGCGCTGAACTTTGCTTTACGCCAAGCTCTTCACCCAGATCAATCCAAAGTTTAAAGGCAGGCTTGCGTGCTTTTGGAAAATCCTCCACGCGAATAATCGTGCCTGCTCTTAGGTCTGTTTTCTCAAAATCCTGCCAGGTAATCGGGTCCATTTTCATTTGTTCGTATTAGTTTTCAATATATAATTCATTTCAGCATTAAAAAGTTACAAACCTCTGCTTTCCTGAAATAATGCTCATTAACTAATTTACAAACCATGAGAAAACTAGTAAGTATCTTGTTCGTCTTCATTCTTGGGTTTTCCAATATTTCTTTCAAAGACAAAACGGTCCTGTTTTATATCGGAACACAGGACAAAACTCAGAGCGCTTCCATCTCGCTTGGTGAACTTGATCTCTCAACCGGAAAAATTATTTTAAAAGATTCGTTCAAGACGGATCCCGGACCAGGCTATGTCAGTATCTCACCTAATAAGAAAAACTTATATGCTGTTACTTCGGACAATAAAATCTCGGCTTTCGCCATTGGGCCTGACCAAAAACTTACTTATCTGAACAGTCAGCCGTCCGAAGGATTGAACCCCTGCCATGTTTCGGTGGATCCTTCCGGAAAAATGGCTTTTGCATCCAACTATACCGGCGGGAGTTTTACGGCTTATACGCTGGCAGGCGACGGAAAAATAAATCCGCCTACCTATTCCCAGCAATTTACAGGAAAAGGCCTGAATGAAAAACGTCAGGAAAAACCGCATGCACATTTTACTTCAGCCACGCCTAATGGGAAATATGTCTATACGGTAGATCTGGGAACGGATCATATTATGAACTATATAGTCAATACGCAGACGGGCGAGTTAAAACCAAATCCCGCACAGCCTGTTTTTAATGCAAAACCAGGTTCAGGCCCGAGGCATTTCGCTGTGTCTGCTTCCGGTAAATACCTGTATCTGCTGAATGAACTTGACCTTACCTTGACAGCCTGTTCCATTAGTGATGCCGGCGTTATTACACCCATCGCTGCGTACGAAACCATTCCGCCTGACTTTAAAGAACCAAGTACCAGTGCTGCTATCCATTTGCATCCGAACGGGAAATTTGTTTACACGTCCAATCGCGGGCATAACAGTGTAAGTGCTTTTATGATTAAACCCAATGGAGAACTGGAAAAAGTGGACGAAGTAACGCAAGCCATTAAAACGCCGCGTGATTTTAATATTGATCCTACCGGAAAATATATGATCGTTGCTAATCAGGATAAAAATAATCTGGTTGTCTACGAGATCAATTCAAAAACCGGAAAACTTACTTTTAAACATGAAAGTATTTCTGTAAAACTGCCAATCTGTATCGCTTTTTTGTAGGCTGTAAAAAGCAAAAACCACAGCAACTTCCTGCTGTGGTTTTTTTGTATCAAAACAATTTACTCTACTTAGCAGATGCCAGCTGCTTTTTCTTGTAGTAGTTAAGAAAATCGTCCAGCTGTTCAACCGGCATTTTTCTGGCTATAATTTTTTTGTTTTTATCCAGGACGTAAATGGTCGGTGTCGTTACCACATCATATTTTCGGTTGAAATCAGTCTGGTTTAACGGGTCTGCACCGTTGATCAGCTCTTCCAGATGATACGTTTTTATGAAAGATTTCCATTCTTCCGTATTATGTTCTGTATCAATGGCTACTACTTTCACACCATCCGCTTTGTTTTTGTCATAAAACGATTTCAGTACCGGTGAAGCTTCTTTACAGTGTCCACAGGTGGCTGCATAAAAAAACAGTATCGTATAGTTGGCATTGATCGTTTGCAGGTCTACTTTTTTTCCTGCCGGGTCTGTAACGGCCAAAGCCGGAAAAGTTTTGTTGACCAGCAAATATTTCAGTGTATTCACCTTTTCTGCAATGCGTTTTTTGGTATCATCCGATACACCCATTTCTCCGGATAGGTAATATTTATTGGCCATGTGCACCCACAAAGCCTCCGTACCTACTGTTTTCGGATTTTCATACTGGTTAATAATATAATAAACAACGTATGATTTCACTTCTTTGTTAGCAGACGCTTTGCCTACCAGCCAGTCGGTATCCTTAATCAGCGAATCAGGTGTTTGTACTACCAGATTTTTGATATACCGGTCCAGTTTAGCTTCCAGAAAAGGAGTTCGTAAAATTCGTTCATCCGAAAAATCAACCTGGTCCCAATAATGCGCTTTATAATAATTAAATACCCAGAGCGAATCCGTTTTACCATTAGCCAGTTTGGGAGCAGCCGGCACTTCCGGATCACCGGACATTCTTAATAATTTTGCAGTAAACGTATCTGTATTATCCTTTAAAAACGTATCTCTGTAATTTTTAAATTGTGTCTGTGCTTCTTTTAATTTCACGGCATTATCAGCCGATCGGGTCTGGTTTAAACTTTCAATTTCCTTAACCCTGCTTTTCAATTCCTTTTGATAGGCATAAAATAGCTCATTTTCTTTTGATCCTTTTACCTGCATGGTTCCAACAAAGTCAGCAGTATCGGTTTCCATTGAAAAGTTGGTTTCTTTACCGGAATACACAAATTCCATCCACTTCTGATTACCGGGTAAAAGAAGCAGATACAGACCTCCGGGAAGATTCGTTTTTCCTTCAAAAACCATGTGCCCTTTTCCATCCGCTTTCGCAGTATCCTTGGCTACAAATTGTTTGTTGCTGTAACTCCAGTGCCCTAATACGCAGGAACTATCTTTCAGACCTTTTAATGTTGCCTCAATATGATAACCTTGCCCGAACGACCGGGTAATTAAACTAACGACAAAAAAAGAAATCAGGATTGCCGTGTGTGTTCTTTTTTTCATTTGAAAAAGATGTGATAATTATGAACTGTTTAATTATTAAGCTAAATCGTGGCTTGGAATACAAAATTAAACTCAAAACGCTTACTTCTATCAGCTTCGTACCCAAATGTTTTATTTTCTGTCCAAAACAATAGACTTTCTGTTAATGCCATTCAGTATAAGCCTGATCCTTTTGCTGTATGGTTTACTAACAAAAAAAGCACGCAGAAAGCGTAATGCCTTACTTTCTTCTTTCCTGATCCTTTTTCTGATATCCAATTCTTACCTGATCAACAAAGCTTTTCGCTGGTGGGAATATAAACCGGTAAATTTAAGTGAGGTAAAAAAACCCTATGATGTAGGGATCGTACTGACAGGAGGATTGGCGTATAAGGCTGAAAAAAAAGCGGATCACCCTACACTTGGTTTGCATGCCGACCGGTTTTTACAAAGTTTCCTATTGTATCAAAATGGGAAGATTAAAAAAATAATTATTACCGGAACCAGTACTGAAGCAGCAATCAGCCATGAAAATGGGGAAGCGCAGCTTGCAGCAAAATTATTAGTTCAATGGGGTGTGAAGCCGGAAGATATTATTCTGGAGCAACGGGCACGAAATACACGTGAAAATGCACTTTTCACAGCCAAAATTCTGAATACCCGTTTCCCCAAAGGCCATTATCTTCTTATTACTTCCGCTTTCCACATGCGCCGTTCAATCGGATGTTTTAACAAGGCAGGTATCACTGCAGATGTTTTTCCAGCTGATTTTTATGGGAATGATCACGATACAAAAATCAAAGATATCCTTATTCCCGACCCTGCTGTGCTGGGCTATTCCCAGCTTCTTTTCCGGGAATGGGTTGGAATCATTATCTACAAAATAGTAGGATATTGCTAACAGTAGCTTGGGAATTGGCGAGCCAGGTAATTGTCAATTATTGCCATGTATTGTAGTTTTTACAACGTATGACAACAAATGACTATTCCTGACTACAAGAAATATTTCGGTTATACACTTAATATTTTTACCATTCTCAGCAGATCTTCGCTGATTGGTTTTGGAAGACGGATGGTATCTTCAAATGGCGTGTAAACAAGCTCGTTATTAATAATTCCGGCCATTACATTTTTTTGTCCACCGAGTAAACCTTCCAGAGCGCCTAATCCTAAACGGCTGGCAAGAATACGATCATAGGCTGATGGAGAACCGCCACGCTGCGTATGCCCTAACGTTGTTACACGGATATCAGCATTCTCATCTACCTGCGATTTTATTTTTTCTGCCACTTCCACAGCACTTCCTGCTTCGTCACCTTCTGCAACCACGATGATTGAAGAAGATTTTGAACGGCTCCATCCCTGTTTTAAGGTTTCCACCACTTCGGAAAGCGGCGTAAGCACTTCCGGTACCATTACAAGCTCTGCACCGCCTGCTATCCCTGACTGTACTGCAATATACCCTGAGTCACGTCCCATTACTTCAATGAAGAAAATCCGGTCATGAGAACTGGCTGTATCACGGATGCGGTCGATTGCATCCAAAGCTGTATTTACTGCTGTATCAAAACCGATGGTATAATCAGTTCCGTATAAATCGTTATCAATCGTTCCGGGCGCACCCACAGTTGGGATGCCATATTCATTGCCAAAAATCATAGCACCGGTAAAAGTCCCGTTTCCACCAATGGCAACCATTCCTTCAATGCCGTGTGCGCTTAACTGTTCGTATGCTTTTTTTCTTCCTTCCGCAGTCATGAATTCTTTGCTGCGTGCTGATTTCAGGATCGTACCACCTCTTTGTACAATATTGCTAACCGAGTGAGATTCCATTTTATAAACATCACCGGCAATCATTCCGCTATATCCTCTTCTGATTCCGTATACTTCAATTCCATGGTAAACTGCTCCGCGCACCACAGCACGGATGCAAGCGTTCATTCCGGGCGCATCTCCTCCTGAGGTGAAAACTCCAATTCTTTTCATTTATCTATCGGGTTACTACTAATCAATTCTAAATACAGTCGCGTTTCAACTTAAAGGCACAATTTCTGCAAATTTATCGGGTATTTTCTTAAATTTTACTTCCTATTTCTGAATTCTATCAAAAAAATACCAAAACAAGATTCTGATTTTACATCTCAAACATATATCAATACTTTTATATTTGCGCTTGTTAACAAAAATTTAACGTGCAGAAAACCCTGCTTTTCGAAGAAGGATGAAAGAAAAGTCATATTTGTACGTATTATTGATGTTATACCATCATCATTTTCAATCCCTGTCGGCTTACCATTATTAAAATGAAAAATTTATTTTCCTGGCAACAAATCCGGCCACATCTGTTCGCAGTGATAGGTTTCATGCTTTTGTCTTTGCTTTATGCGTTTCCGGTGCTGGAAGGCAAAAAACTCAATCAGCATGATGACGTACAGGCGAAAGCTGCTGCCCGCGAAGTCGTGACATACCATGAAAAAACCGGCGAATGGTCTAACTGGACTAATAGCATGTTTGCCGGAATGCCGGCCTATATGATAGCCGGAGACTACCCCACCAGTATTTCTACCAAACTAGGACAGGTAGTCAACAAGATTCTACCCGCGCCGGCCAATTATATGCTGATCGGCTGCGTAAGTGCCTATATACTTTTTCTGGTTGCCGGTGCCAGTATCTGGCTTTCAGCATTAGGTGCTATAGCTTTCGGGTTTGCAGCCTGGAATCTGGTGAGTCTGGAAGCTGGGCACGTTTCCAAAATGCTGGCGATCTATTATGCACCTGGTGTTTTGGCCGGTGTGATTTTAGCTTTTCGCCGCAACTGGCTTGCCGGAGCAGCCGTTACTGCTGTTTTTTTATCTCTTGAACTTTACGCTAACCACGTCCAGATCACCTATTATCTGGGGATTGGTATTATTGTTCTTGTGATTATTGAAAGTTTACCTTACCTGAAAAACGGCCAGATCAGGCAACTGGCATTTATTCTTGTCGGACTCGCATTTGCCGCTACTGTTTCCGTTGGAACACATACTACCCGTCTTTGGAATGCTTATGATTACACCAAAGAAACCATCCGCGGCAAGCCTGAACTGAGTGTTTCCAATGGCTCTAAAACGGAAGCAAATCAGGACGGACTGAACAAGGAATATGCTTTTTCATACAGTTATGGTGTAGGTGAAACACTGACTTTGCTGATACCAAATGCATATGGAGGTTCAAGTCCCGGCGCATTATCCAATACATCCGAAACCTATAAAATGCTGGTCAGCCGAGGCCTTGATACGGGTACTGCAAACAATATTGTTCAGCAACTGCCGCTTTACTGGGGAGACCAACCCATTGTAAGCGGACCTGTTTATGCAGGAGCCATCATCTTTTTCCTGTTTATTCTAGGTTTATTTATTGTTAAAAGCCCACTGAAAAACTGGGCAGCAGGCATTATCCTGCTTTATATTTTCTGGGCATGGGGAAAGAATTTTGCAGTCTTCAACTATTTGTTTTTCGATTATTTCCCGATGTTCAATAAGTTCAGAGCCGTGACGATGGTGCTGGCTCTGGTGCAGTTGTTAATGGTTTTTATTGCTGTTTTAGCTCTGAATACCTTAGCGCAGAAAAAGATTTTATGGAAGGATCTTCAGCGTCCGTTCCTTATCAGCCTTGGTATTACAGGTGGTATTTCGCTGATCTTAGCATTAATGCCTACGGTATTTTTCAGCTTTCAGGGACTAAATGATCAGGCCGTAGCAGCTAACTTTTCTCAACAGGCTAATGATCCTGCTTTTGGTCAGCAACTGGTGAGTGCAATTGTTCAGGATCGGGCAGGATTAATGCGCAGTGATGCTTTCCGCAGTTTTTTCTTTATCGTTGTAACGGCCGGACTGATCTGGCTTTGGATGAAAGATAAAATCAAGACGGCTCTGCTATACCCACTATTGATTTTATTAATGATCATTGACATGTTCGGGATCGATAAGCGCTACCTGAACAATGCTGATTTTATCGGTAAGAGTGCTTCGCTGGCAGCACTTGCTCCAAGTGCCGCAGATGAAAAGATACTGACAGATACGGATCCTGATTTCAAGGTTTATGACCTTTCTACTTCTCCTTTTCAAAGTGCTGAAGCTTCCTACTTTCATAAATCATTAGGCGGTTATCACGGAGCGAAACTAAGACGCTACCAGGAATTGTTTGAGCATCAAATGGCTAAGCAAAATCCAAATTTTGGTATTTTTAATATGTTAAATACCAAATACTTTATCACAGCAGATGCTCAGGGGAATAAAGTGGCACAGCAAAATCCTGATGCTTTCGGACATGCGTGGTTTGTGCAGGAGTACAAGATTGTACCCAATGCCGATGCTGAAATGGCTGCGCTGGATTCTTTAAAACCTAAACAAACGGCCATCATTGATCAGCGTTTTGCAGATAAACTGAAAGGCTTGACTCTTCAGGCCGATTCAACAGATAAAATCAGTCTGATTACTTATAAGCCTAACGAACTGGTTTATGAAAGCAATTCCAGAAGCGAAGGGCTGGCTGTTTTTTCTGAGATTTATTACAATGTCCGTGAGGAATGGAAGGTAACGATTGATGGAAAGCCAGCGGATATGCTGCGAGCAGATTATGTACTTCGTGCACTTCGTATTCCGGCAGGGAAGCATACAATAAAATTCCGATTTGAACCTGTTTCTGTCGCGACCGGAAAAACCGTTGATTTGATCAGTTCGATACTATTGATTGGACTGATCGCAGGAGCTATGTTTGTGGAGGTTAGGAAGAAAAATTAAAATATCTCAACAGATCATAAAATATAAACGGCGTGAAAATTAAACTTTCATGCCGTTTATATTTTATAAAAAGGATTTAGAAACTTGTTTCTACAACCAATCCGGGAAGTACATCTTCTCCGCTTAATTGAACAGGAACATCCTTTTTGATTTCAATAGAGCCATCTTGCCTGTAAATATATACCTGCTGTCCAATGCGATCAATAAGCCATCCAAGACTGCATCCATTCGCATGATATTCCTTCATTTTTTCTTTTAAGTCAGAAAGACTATCACTTAAGGAACGGACTTCTACTACGAAATCCGGACAGATTGGAGCAAATCTTTTGCGCTCAGCAACTGGTATTAATTCATACTTGCTTTTGGCAATCCAGGAAAGGTCAGGAGATCTTACGGCACCGTTTGGCAAAGTAAATCCGGATGATGAATCAAATACATAACCCGCCCTGGTTTCTCTATTCCAAATACCAAGTTCCAATCCAAACTCAAAATTATAATTCCCTGTATCTGATCCTGTCGGTGCCATAACGATAATATTACCCTCTTTATCCCGCTCCATAAAAAGCTGGGAATTAGCCTGACAAAGATCAAAAAACATATCTTCCGTAAGACCTGCCACCGGACGTATAATTAACGGTAGTTCCATGTGATTATCTTTCTAGTGATTATGAAATATAACAAATTTCAGACACCAAATTGTTTACTTCTTTTCAATACCACTCAATATTCTTCCAATATCGTTGGCTTTCGACATAAAATCAAGACTTGTGGTTAAATCCTTACTATCAATAGCATCCTTAAATTTTTTCAAAAATTCAATATAATCACCCAGTGCTTTGGAAACATTGGTTTTATTCTGGTCAAAAATCGGTGCCCACATCTGCGGCGAACTTTTGGCCAGACGAACGGTAGAAGAAAAACCGGTACTTGCCATATCAAAAATTGCTTTTTCATCCCGTTCTTTTTCCAAGACAGTTAACCCCAATGCAAAAGAACTGATGTGGCTTAGATGAGACACATAGGCAAGATGCAGGTCATGTTCGACCGGTGTCATGTAATGGATTTTCATTCCTATATCCCGGAGAAATGTACCAACCAACGTCAGGGAATCTGAATGGCTTTTTTCTTTATCGCAGATAATTACATTTTTTCCCGGCAGCAATTCTTTAAAAGCTGCACCCGGACCTGAGTTTTCTGTTCCCGCCATAGGATGAACGGCCACAAACTGTGCACGTTTCGGATGTTCATCGGCTACTTTACAGATCATTTCCTTTGTAGAACCAAAATCCATAAGGGTGCGTCCTTCCGGAAGCTGATCCAGTAAGATTGGAAGCAAAGCTGTAATGGCATCAACAGGTGTTGCCAAAATATTCAGTTCTGCCGCCTGCAAAGCTTCTTCCAGCGTCATGATTTCATCCACAATTCCCTTGGCAAGCGCAATTTTCTGGTTAACAAGGGAGTGATCTACGCCGACAAACTTCATGTGCGGGTATTTCTCCCGGAGCGATAATGCGAATGAGCCGCCAAGAAGGCCAACTCCTATAATGCTGATTATCATATATATTATAAATTTTCCGGTTAGTACAATTACTAACCGGAAATGAGAATTTAACTAAGAAAATTAATTTTGAAGTCGTTCAACCGCTTCCCAGATCCTTTCTTTCGGCATACAAAGGGAAAGACGAATATAGCGCTGACCCTTTGGACCAAAAATAAATCCGGGTGCTATAAAGACATGTTTTTGAACCAGTAAATCATTCACCAGTTTTTCAGCCGATTCAACGGATTCGGGTAACTTTCCCCATAAAAACATACCTTCCTGCTTACGGTCCCACGTACAGCCAACAGCATTTAAAAATGCTTCTGATGCTTCCAGACGGCCCTGGTAAACAGCATTTCTCTGATTATGCCACTCGATAGAGTTTCCTAATGCAGCTACGGCAGCTTCCTGTAAAGCCCAGAACATACCGGAGTCTACATTGCTTTTAATCTTTAAGACTGCATCGATATAAGGCTTTGCACCGGCTAACCAACCCAGTCGCCATCCTGCCATATTATGCGACTTACTCATCGAATTAAGCTCAATGGCTACCTCTTTTGCTCCTTCAATGGACAACAGACTAATTGGTTCTTTTTTATTTAAAACTAGGCTATACGGATTATCATGGCAAAGCAGAATTCGATGTTTGTTAGCAAAGGCAACTGCTTCTTCGAATAACTCTTTGGTTGCCGGGGCACCCGTTGGCATATGCGGATAGTTCAGCCACATCATTTTAGTACGCGGCGTAAGTAATGCTTCCATGACTTTCCAATCCGGCTGCCAGCCATGATCTTCACGTAACGGATATTCTTTCACAACTGCGCCAACCATTTGACTTACAGCGCGGTAAGCGGGATAGCCTAATTCGGGTACTAAAACCTCATCGCCCGGATCAAGAAAGGTCAGGGAAATATGTGTTATTCCTTCTTTTGAACCAATAAGCGGCAAGATTTCTGATGCCGGATTTAATGTTACACCATATGTTCTCTGATAATATTCTGCAATGGCATTCCGAAAAGACACTGTTCCGACATACGGTTGATAACCATGTGCCTGAGGCTTTAAAGCCGCCTCGGAAAGTGTTGTAAGTGTTTGCTCAGAAGGCATCATGTCCGGATTCCCAATCCCAAGATTGATCACGTCATGTCCTTCGGCTATCAGTTTTCTTACTTCGGCCAGCTTTACTGAAAAGTAATACTCCGACGTTTGCCGGGTGCGCTGGGCAGTTTCTATTATCATTGTTTAATGCATTAATTATTATTTCCGGCTAAGCCGGTCAAAATGGGACGCAATTTACAGATATTTAACCAACTTAGCCCTGAAAGGGCGTCATATATTAGAATAGGACATCGCCCTATTAATCATCGGGACGGTTCATATACATATCGTGAATTCATAGGGCGATGCCCTATGTTAAGGTATGACGCCCTTTCAGGGCTAAATTTGATTCATACATTTTGTTTTTTTGTATCTATCCGCTGTAATGCATTAATTTAGCAGAATGAATCTGAAACACTTTTTTCTACCTCTTTTACTTCTTCTGAACAGCTGTGATAAACCGTCAGAAAAGATCATTGTGGCAACAGCTGCCAACGTGCAATATGTAATGAAAGAACTAAAAAGTGAATTTGAAAAAGAATCAGGCAAAGAAATACAGATTGTAGTAAGCTCATCCGGAAAACTGACAGCTCAAATTCGGGAAGGAGCTCCTTTTGACGTGTTTGTATCAGCAGATACCAAATATCCTGAAGAAATATATAAAAATGGAGGTTCGGATGTTAAGCCCAAAATCTATGCATACGGCACACTTGCTTTATGGTCGCTTACTATCCCAGAGAATGAGCTTAATCTCAAAATGCTGAGTTCTGATAAAGTAAAAAAAATCGCAGTCCCTAATCCTAAAATGGCTCCTTATGGAGAAGCGGCAGAACAAGCCTTAGAGAAGGAAAACCTTTTGACGCCTATGAAAAACAAAATTGTCTACGGAGAAAGCGTAGCTCAAGCTGCCCAATACATTACTACGGGTTCTGTTGAAGCTGGTTTTACAGCTTTGTCCGTCATTCTTGCACCGGAGATGAAAGGGAAGGGGCATTATACAATTATTGATTCTACTTCTTATCAACCTATTGCCCAGGCAGCTTTATTGCTTCGCCACAGCGACAACTCTCCCAAAAAAGAAACAAGCCAGAAATTTTACGATTTCTTATATTCTGCAAAAGCCAATGCAATCTTTAAAAAATACGGTTATAAATAACAGATCAGAAACTTAATACAAGCCGATATTTCATCATTCCGGCGTTTTATCATTCAAATTATATGGATTGGCAACCACTCTGGTTAACCTTCAAGCTGGCTATTATTACGTCTTTAATACTTTTTGTCATTGCCCTTCCTTTGGCTTACTGGCTGGCTTTTGCAAAATTTAAGGGAAGAGGTTTTGTAGAAGCGATTATCGGAATGCCGCTGGTATTGCCTCCATCCGTTTTAGGTTTTTACTTGTTACTGGCATTTAGTCCAACGTATTGGTTTGGCGCCTGGATTGAGAATATGTTTGGATTAAGGCTCGTTTTTTCTTTTCCCGGACTTGTTATAGGATCAGTCATTTACAGCCTGCCTTTTATGGTGTATCCCTTACGCGCAGGTCTGCAGTCCCTTCCGGCATCGTTACGGGAAGCTTCTTTTACCTTGGGAAAAGGACGTTGGGAAACATTTTATAAAATACTATTACCAAACTGTAAATCAGCCATTTTATCGGCATTTGTACTGACCTTTGCACATACAGTCGGAGAGTTTGGTGTGGTGCTTATGATCGGCGGAAATATTCCCGGGGTTACAAAAGTGGCGTCCATTGCAATTTACAATGAAGTGGAAGCCTTAAATTACAGTGGGGCAAATCAATATGCACTGGTGCTGTTTGCTATAACTTTTGTTATTTTACTGGTTGTGTATTCTGTTAATAACCGTTTACTGCGTGTCTGACAAACTTCTTACTATTTCTATCCGGCATTCGCTGCAGACTGCGCATGGGATTCTTCCTATGGAGATCGATTTAGAAGCACAACAAGGAAGCATTGTTGCTGTAACCGGACCTTCCGGAGCAGGCAAAACAACTTTACTCAGACAAATTGCAGGATTGGTCAGTCCCGATTCCGGACATATCAAATTTGGAAATACAGTCTGGCTGGATACCTCAGCTAAAATATTGCAGTCTCCGCAGCTTCGTGCTATTGGTTTTGTTTTTCAGGATTATGCACTTTTTCCTCATCTGACGGTTAGAGAAAATTTACTTTATGCATTGGAAAAAGGTAAAAATCCAGCTATTGTGGATGAACTGCTGACCGCTGTGGAACTTACACAATTAACAGACCGGAAACCAGCCCAGCTTTCAGGCGGGCAGCAGCAGCGCGTTGCTCTAGCCAGGGCGCTTGTCCGCCGCCCTGATTTATTACTGCTGGATGAACCTTTGGCCGCTTTGGATCATACCATGCGCAGGCGATTGCAGGAATATTTGCTTAAACTTCAGCAGCAACTGGGTTTTACGATGATCCTTGTTACGCACGATCTGGGTGAAATATTCAGGATGGCGCATCAGGTAGTTGTACTGGAAAATGGAAAAGTGGTTAAATACGGTTCTCCGTCAGAAGTATATCTTCCTGAAAACGAAATTAACGACCAGCTGACAGTCTACGGCGAAGTGCTTACATGTATAATTAATAATGATCATTTGTTGGTCAGTGCATTAATTCAGCAATCTATACGCACGATCAAATTACCACTTCACTGGATTTCCGAAATGTCACCCGGCCGTTCTTTTGCGCTACGTTATTCTATGGATACCCCACAGATCGAACTGATCAATTAGCTTTAAAATTCTTCATACAACACATTGAAGCTACAAGGGTAATTTTTTTATGTCCATGTCTTTTCCACTAAAACTAATCATTCATCTTATGCGGATTTTATTTCGACTTTTACAAATTATCCTTATTGCTTTTCCTTTATTAGCCATGCGGCAGGATAAACCTTTGCGTGTCATTTTCTTTGGCGACTCTATCACACAAGCCGGTGTTGGCCCAAAAGGCTATATCACCATGATGACAGAAACGCTGAAAAATAACAAACAGAGTAATCAGTATGAATTAATGGGTGCAGGAATCGGCGGTAACAAAGTATATGATCTTTACCTGCGTATGGACGATGATGTACTTGCAAAAAAGCCGGATGTTGTTTTTGTTTATATTGGTATCAATGATGTCTGGCATAAAAGCTCATTGGGAACCGGAACAGATCCTGACAAATATGTGAAGTTTTACGAAGCCATTATTAAAAAATTAAAAGCACAAAATATCCGGATTATCCTTTGTACGCCAACTGTGATCGGTGAAAAAAATGATAATTCGAACATGCAGGATGGCGATCTTAACCAGTATTCTAAAATAATACGTGATATAGCTTCAAAAAATAACCTTCAGTTATGTGATCTTCGGAAAGCTTTCCAGGATTACCTGGTTCAGAATAACCCGGAAAATAAAGAGAAAGAAATACTTACCACTGACCGTGTGCATTTGAACGAAACCGGCAATAAATTTCTGGCTGACAGAATGATGGAAGCGTTACTTAAAAAATAAATTTCAGGCAATATTGTCTAAAGCCAAAAAAGTCAGCTTTTCAGGATTTAGGCCTGATGTTGACTTTTTTGGCTTTTTATTTAAATCAAAATATTTCTCTTACTCCCAAAGTTTATCCGGATATTCTCCGTTTTGGTGCAAAGCCGCTAAAGATGCCTGAACCATGGGCTTATCTTCCGGGTAAGTGACACCAAACCAGTCAGAAGAGCTCCGGAACACACGGCATTCACCGAGTCCATTTTTAATGATGTGTGACATGACCGTAGGAATATAAAACTCTGCTTTTGGCACATGCAGGTTAACACGCGCATATTCCTCAAATAATTCCTTTGTTATTGGAAACATGGACGGTTTGAAACCCCAGAAATTCATTGATACAGGCGTTTCAGGAGCAAGCTCTGTTTTGGTATCTTCTTCTTCAAAATAAATCGTACCGTCTTCTTCAAAAATTTTGGTACGTTCCACAACTGAAGCAAGATTATGATCTTCTCTTTCAATACAAATGCCCCTGGAAACTGTTCCGTTTTCTGAGAGTGTTCTTTTCAGTTCATACCCAATCATGGCATGTTGGTTATCATTGGTATCATTTTGTAAAAATTCCGACATGGTAGTAAATGCACCACGACCATAAAAATCATCTGCATTGATGACTGCAAATGGCGTATCTGTTTTTTCCCAGGCACACAAAGTAGCATGTCCTGTCCCCCATGGCTTCACTCTTTCGATTGTTCCAAGATCCTCAGGCACGTAGGACTGAACACCCTGAATAGCAAAATCATACTCTATTTTTCCTTTTAACTTGGATGCAAATAAAGCTTCGGCCTCTTCTTTTATTTCCTTACGCACTATAAATACTACTTTGCCAAATCCGCTGCGAATGGCATCATATAAGGAATAATCCATAATGGTTTCTCCATTAGGGCCAAATTGGTCAAGTTGTTTTATTCCTCCATAACGGCTTCCTATTCCGGCAGCCAAGATTAAAAGCGTTGGTTTCATTAAATTCAGTTAGAATTAAAAGTGGTCCGCACTGGCGGTTAAAATTGAAAGTGGTGTGGTCATTCAAACCTTTAAACATTATTCCTTTCACAAAAAAACAATAAAATAGTGAAAATATACTACTCCATCATTTTTGGTTGCCGATATAATACAAAAAAAGCGCCATGATAGCTCACAACGCTTTTACTATTATCCACAAAATCTAAAAATTTATACGGCAAAACTTTCGCCACAGCCACAAGTACGCGTGGCATTCGGGTTGACAAACTGAAAACCTTTACCATTTAGTCCATCGGAGAAATCCAGAATGGTACCAGCAAGGTATAATATGCTTTTTTTATCAACAATAATCTTGACGCCTTTATCTTCAAAAATCATGTCGTTAGGATTTGTTGCTGAATTGAATTCAAGATTATATGTCAAGCCTGAACATCCTCCGCCCAACACACCGACACGAATCTGGTAATCTTCTTCGTGGCCGTCTGCTTTACGCAATTCTATGATTTTATTCTTGGCAGTATCGCTTACAGTAACCATGATTTTATTATTTAATGCTTAGGATTATGTAACGTTTAAAAATACGCAGAAAGTTCGCGAAAAGTCAATTTTGAATCAGGCAAAAACAGAAATGACCAAGAAATACTGAATGATCCGTTTAAAATCTTTCCTGGTTGAAATTAATTTCTTTCCAAAACGACCGGGCCGCCTTTGTTGATCAGAGAAACATGGGTACTTGATTCAATTCCGACATTGGCAAAAGTATGTTTCATTGCTAGCCCTACCTTATTTGCATTGTCAACACCACGGCTTAAGGCAAACATGGAAGGGCCGGATCCGGAAATACTGCAGCCCAAAGCGCCGTTGTCTAATGCTGCCTGTTTGACAAGATTAAAATCAGGGATCAGAATGGAACGAACGGGCTCAATAATCACATCCACCATAGAGCGGCTGATCAGATCATAATCTTCTTTCATCAAACCCGCTACAAGACCCGCTACGTTTCCCATTTGAGAAATCGTATTTTTCAAAGAAACTTCATCTCTGAGAATATACCGGGCATCTTTGGTATTAATCTCAATATCAGGATGAACTAACGTACAATAAAGATCCGCAGGAAAAGGAATTGAAAAAACATCCAGCGGTGTATAACTACGGATCACAACAAAACCACCCAGAAGCGCCGGACCAACATTGTCGGCATGTGCCGAGCCGGAAGCAATACGCTCGCCTTCCATAGCAAAGGGCAAAAGCTCCTGACGTGATAACGGGCAATCCAGCAATTCGTTCATAGCCACTACACCGGCTACAGCACTGGCAGCACTGGAACCCATGCCGCTACCCAAAGGCATATTTTTATGCAAAGTAACTTCACAGCCAAAATCAGTAATGCCCAAATGTTTAAGCAAGTGAATCATGACACCTGTTACCGCATTTTTCTCTGCTTTGCGGGGTAACCTTCCTTCATCACCAAAAATATCTTTAATGATAATCCCGGGTTTTTCACAGCGCTGTATTTCTACAACATCACCCGGCTCTTCAATAGCAAAACCGAAAATATCAAATCCACAGGAAACATTGGCAACAGTGGCGGGAGCAAAGACTTTTATATAATTCACTTTAAAAAATTATTTTCCTTTAAATATTGGGTCGTAGCATTTACAAAAATGATTGCATCAAGAATTGATTCCTTTGCATCTTCTTCCAAAACCTCATCATAATCATAGTCACTAAACTGCCTTTTTTCAAAAGACCGCTGTAAGCTTGTACTTAACTCTCTATCCAGAATTCCTGTTTTTATAAACAACTCCCTGAATTTATTATGAGCTCCATTATGTGTTTTTGTTGTAGATTTTACAACAAGTAGCAGAGCTTGTACGGCATGAAACATGGCATAGTAAGCACGGTTAACAGCAGCTTCATAAAACTTATCTTCAAATGAAGACTGGCTACTTTGCAGGCAGTCTTCCACTTTAATTAATATTTTTGCCAGTGTTATTTCATTCATATTAGAATACCTTCCTTGTAAATATTTAACCCTAGCGGTGTATTACCAGAAGAAAGCTTTCCAATTGTGAATGGAACAGCAGAAATCCATACATTATATTTTAGCCCCAATGAACTTGTTATAGGAGATATAAGACTGATTTCACGTAAAGTTTTTATTTCCTCATCATTCAGAACTACCAGATAGTCGACATCGGAATCTTCGTGCTGCTCACCTCTGGCATAAGATCCATATAAAATCACCTTGTTAAGCCGGTTTCCATACAATTGGCTTACCTGACTTACGAATTCCTCGGTCAGCCTGGCAACCGATTCCGGTACCTGTTTATTGCTCATGGTTCAAATGGCTTTTTGAAAAACTTACAATAATTTAAAACTTTCTATCCCAAATAGCTACTAATGCTCATAATATCTGCGAATACGCCGGAAGCCGTTACTTCCGCTCCTGCACCCGGGCCTTTGATCACCAAAGGACGGTCTTTGTAGCGTTCCGTTGTGAAAGAAACGATATTATCACTTCCTGACAAGGTATAAAAAGGATGCTGCTGATTTACCGTCCTTAACTCGACTACAGCTTTTCCGTTTTCCAATGTTGCGATATACCTGAGCTTTTCTCCGTTCGCTTCTGCATTCGCCTGAAGCGTTGCAAAATAATCATCCGAAATAATCAGTTCATTGAAGAAGTCATCCACATTGGGAGCAGCAAGGCAATTTTCAGGTAAAAGCTGCGCCACATTTACATCTTCCGATTCCAAAGGAACGCCGACTTCACGGGCAAGAATTAATATCTTCCGGGCCACATCTGCTCCGCTCAGATCATCACGCGGGTCAGGCTCAGTGAAACCTTTTGCTTTCGCCTCTTTAACTACATCCACAAATCGTATCCCCGGACCAAAAGAATTGAATATATACGATAAGGTACCGGAAAGAATTGCTTCAATTTTCAAGAATTTATCACCGCTGGCCATTAATCCCTGGATCGTATTGATGATCGGAAGACCTGCCCCAACATTGGTTTCATACAAAAATTTGACGCCTCTTTTCAGGGCAGTCCGCTGCAAAGAAATATACTCAGCATAAGAACCCGAATTAGCTACTTTATTGGGTGTTACAACAGAAATACTCGCATCAAGAAGCATGTTGTAATATTGTACAATATCCTTATCCGAAGTACAATCTACAAAAACACTGTTTGGAAGGTTAAGCTCGATCATCCGCTGGACAAAAGCCGGCAGGCTGGTTTTTACACCTTCCCCGTCAATTCTTTCTTTCCAGTGCTCTGATCCTATTCCATCCGGATCAAGAAGCATTTTCTTTGTATTGGAAAGTCCTGCAATGTTCAGGTTCAGGAATTTCTCTTCACGTAAATATTTATTCTGTTTTTTGATCTGGTCCAGAAGCGTGCTCCCGATCAGACCTACACCTACAATAAACAAGTTGAGCGACCTGGTTTCTGATTGGAAGAAAACACCGTGAATGGCATTCAGTGCTTTGGATAAATCACCTTTTGAAATAACCACGGAAATATTAAGCTCTGAAGAACCCTGGGCCGTAGCGACTACATTAATACCATTTTTACCTAAAACTGAAAAAAGTTTCCCGGAAACACCCGTACTTTTTTTCATTCCTTCACCGACAATCGCAATGATGGAAAGATTTTTTTCTATCGTAATACTATCGATATACCCATAGCTAATTTCCGAAGCAAATTCTTTTTCCAAGACCTCGCTGGCCTTTTGTGCATCACGCGGATCAATAGAAAAACAAATGGAATGTTCGGAAGAAGCCTGTGAAATTAGGATCACGCTAATGGCATTGTGTGATAAAGCGGTAAAAAGCCTGCCCGAGATACCGGCTACACCAATCATTCCGCTTCCCTGGATATTAACAAGCGCGATTTCATCAATGGATGATATTCCGGTAATCGGATAATCCTTTTTACTTGCATTTTTTTGTACATACGTACCTTCGAAATCAACATTGAAGGTATTGAGCACTTTTAACGTTATATTTTTTGCAAAAGCCGGTTGTAAACTCGGCGGGTAAATTACTTTTGCTCCAAAGTGCGAGAGCTCCATAGCCTCCGCATAAGAAATGGAAGGAATCGTAAAAGCGTTGTGCACCTTCCGAGGATCGGCCGTCATCATGCCATCCACATCCGTCCAGATTTCGATGGAATCTGCATCCAGCGCAGCCGCCAATATAGACGCTGTATAATCCGAACCACCCCGGCCTAATGTTGTCGTAATACCTTCGCTTGTAGAAGCAATGAAACCTGTAACACATTGCAAAGCCGTTACCTTGGCAAAATATTCCAGAATCAGCTGATTGGTAACAGCAAAATCCACATCGCCCATACCGTACGTTTCGTTGGTACGGATGATCTGTCTTGCATCGCAGAACTCAGCTGCTATCCCTTTGCTTTTCAGTATTTCGGTAATGACAAGTGTGGAAAGCCGTTCTCCAAAGCTCATGATCAGGTCCATGGTGCGGGTAGAAAGCTCACGTATCCAGGATACGCCTTTCAGGATATCTCCAAGTTCGTTAAAAAGCCCTCGTACCGCAGCAAACGTACTACTCTGGTTTTTCACGTGGATTAATCCGCGTACGACTACAAAATGACGCTCTTCCACCACTTTCAGAAACTCGATATATTCGCTGTTCCCGGCAGCAGCCATCTTTCCGATTTCGATCAGGCGGTTGGTGACACCTCCCATGGCTGAATAAACGACAGCGATTTTTTCGCCGTTTGCCAGATTGTTTTCAAGAATACCAATTACCTGTTTGATACTATCGACCGAACCGACCGATGTGCCGCCAAATTTAAGAACCTTCATTTAAAGCTATACGAATTAAGAAATATTTGAATGAGCTGTGTGGACCACCCATGAACATCAGGTTGCAAATATAGTAATTCAAACGCCTTATAGGTTGATTTTAAGAATGAAAAGCAGACAGGTCATTGTTCTTAAACCTTTTCCTATTAGAAGCTAAGAGCCCATTTATTACAAAATCAGGTTTCCGCAATTTTAAAGTCCACAGCTGTATAAAAATTTGTAACCATGATAAAACTTACATTTCACATTTTTACCTAACCTACATTACACAGAATAGTACAATTAAAATTTTATTACTATAAATATTTAACAATTTTTATATTTATTGAAATTATATTCTTACAATTATTCATTATTAAAATTTTTATTGCCTTTTATTGAAAATTATCAGTTTTTAATTTTAAAATATTTTACTTTTATAAAACTTTATTCTGTATTAATTTAGATTCACTATTAAACCAGATAATTGTTAATTAACTTTATATATATGATTCAAACCAAAAAAATTAACCTAAAAAAATAAGTTCTAGCATTTATATGAACATTATTCCATAAAACTGTTAGTGTAAGATTATAATTTTCACTCCTATTTTATTTAAATACTACTATTAAATCATTCATAATTATTTAACCATGCAAAAACTTTTTACAATTGGTTTTATGTCCTTTCTGATCATGCTAAGCCTGGCTGGCTTTGGACAGGACCTGGCTATTAAAGGTAAAGTAATTTCCAAGGGAGATGGCGGGCCACTACCAGGAGCAAGCGTATTAGTAAAAGGAACAAGCCGCGGCAGCACAACGAATGCAGATGGGGAATTTACAATAACAACGGAACCAAACTCTACTTTGGTTGTATCCTTTATCGGTTTCAAATCACTGGAAGTTCCGGTAGGCTCTCAGACAACTCTTAACATTACACTGGACGAAGATGCTACGCAGTTTAACGAAGTAGTCGTAACCGCCCTGGGTATTGCCCGTGAGAAAAAAGCATTGGGTTATGCTGTGCAGGAAGTAAGCGGAAAAAACCTGACTCAGGCACGTGAAACCAACCTGATCAACTCCTTGTCAGGAAGATTGGCAGGTGTGCAGGTGACGAGTTCTAATGGCGCACCGGGTGCATCTTCCCGTATGATCATTCGTGGGGCCAGCTCTATCGGAAGTAACAACCAGCCGCTTTTTGTAGTGGACGGTGTACCGATCGATAACAGTAATTTCGGATCAGGTACAGGTGTGGATTATGGAAATGCCGCCGCTTCAATCAACCCGGACGATGTGGAATCGATCAGTGTTTTGAAAGGACCAAGTGCTGCTGCTCTTTATGGATCACGCGGAGCAAACGGCGTGGTTTTGATTACCAGTAAAAGCGGAAAAGGGTCAAAAGGCGTTGGCGTTTCATTCAATACCAATACTTCTTTCGAATCTGTATTTCGTCAACCTGAATGGCAGAATGAATACGGACAAGGTACAAAAGGGCTTTTTTCTTATAAAGATGGTCAGGGTGGCGGCATCAATGACGGTGTGGATGAAAGCTGGGGGCCAAAACTGGACGGAAGATTATTGCCACAATTTGACTCTCCGATTGCAGCTGACGGAACAAGGACGCCTACGCCATGGATCGCTCATCCGGACAACGTTGATCAGTTTTACAGAACAGGAAAAACGTATACAAATAATGTAGGTATTACAGGTGGTAATGAAAAAGCGGATTTTCGTTTATCATTCACCAACCTGAAACAAAATGGTATTCTACCAAATACAGACTACAAACGTCAGACTGTTTCTTTAAACGCTGGCTGGAATCTTACTCCAAAACTAAATGTAAGAGCCACAGTTAACTACGTAAAAGACGGAAGTGATAACCGTAACAATTTCGGTTTATACTTTATCTGGTTTGGTCGTCAGGCGGATATGAATTCGTTGAAGAACTACAAAAAACCGGGCAGCATTTATCAGAATAACTGGAATGATAATTATTGGACAAACCCGTATTACCTGGTAAACGAAAGCACGCGCGAAAATCAGCGCGATCGTATGTATGGAAATATTGTTGCTACGTACAAGCTGACTGATTGGCTGACTTTAACGGGCCGTTCGGGTACTGACTTTTATGAAGACCGCCGTAAAACAAGAGGTGCTGCACGTCAGGCAAAACTTGGAACCACACAACTTTATGACAGCTACAACGAAGAGCAGATTTTCGTACGTGAATCAAACTCTGACTTCCTGCTGAATGCGACACATAAGTTTGGCCAATTTGATGTTACTGCTAACATTGGAGGCAACCACCGCTCAAACTACGCTCAGAGAAACTATATGGGAGCAACGGAACTTGCTATTCCAAGAGTCTGGAACATGGGTAATTCCCGTCAGCGCCCGGTTGTTGAAAATTCTTTCATTGAGAAAACGGTGAACAGTTTATATGCTTCTGCCAACTTAGGATTCCGCAATTATCTATTTGTTGACTTGACGGCACGGAATGACTGGTCAAGTTCTTTACCAAGTAACAACAGATCGTATTTCTATCCTTCTGCTGCTGTGAGTGCTATCGTTTCTGACATGTTTGACATTAAATCAGACGTGCTTTCTTTTGCAAAAATCAGAGCAGGTGTTGCACAGGTTGGTAACGACACTGATCCTTACCGTCTGGCAAGTACTTATAAATACGAAAATCCATGGGGAAGCACACCAAGTTTATCAGAAAACAATGCCCTGTTAAACGCAGAGCTGAAACCTGAAATCACTTCTTCCTATGAAATTGGAACGGATATCAGACTTTGGCAAAACCGCGTTGGACTTGATTTGACTTATTACAAAAAAGTATCTAAAGATCAGATATTGGATGTTAACGTTTCTAATGCCACAGGTTACCTTTCAAAGCTTCTGAATGCAGGTAAAATCGAAAATAAGGGAATTGAAATCCAATTGACTGTTACGCCTGTAAAAGTAGGTGCATTCCAGTGGGATATAGGTTTGAACTGGGCGCGTAACAAGAACAAGGTTGTTTCTCTTGCAAACGGCCTTACTACTTATCAGCTGAACACAAGTTACAACCCGCTTACACAGGCTACCTCCACAAGCAGTTTCCGTGGTCTGTCTGTTGAAGCACGTGTTGGACAGCCTTACGGTACATTCTTTGGAAAAGGATTCATGCGTGCCCCGGACGGACAGATTGTTTACGACGCACAAGGCTATCCTATGATCGACCCTGTCAGCCGTGTTTTGGGAAATTTCACTCCTGACTGGATCGGTGGTTTTTCCAACACATTCAAATACAAAAACTTTACTTTAAGTACACTGATCGATGTTAAACATGGCGGGGATATTTTCTCTCAATCTATTAATATCGGACGTTACACAGGTGTTTTGAAAGAAACTACCGTAGGTCGTGAAAACGGAATTGTAGGACAAGGTGTAATCAACACAGGAACTTCGGATAACCCTGTTTATGTGCCAAACGAAAAATCAATTTCTTCGGAAGAATATCACCACAAATATTACCTGCTGACTAATAACGAAAACACAATTTTCGATGCGAGTTATGTCAAACTTCGTGAAGTAAAATTCACGTACATGATTTCTGGTAAAGTGATGAAAAAACTTCCTTTCCGTGACATTGCAGTATCGGTTGTAGGCAGAAACCTTGCTCTTTTGCACAGCAATCTTCCTCACATCGATCCTGAAACAAGTTATTACAACGACGGTAATTTACAAGGTATAGAAAACGGTCAGATTCCAACAACAAGATCGGTTGGTTTCAACATCAGCTTCAATTTATAAGTAATTTCTTAATTGATTTTTATGAAAAGTATCATATATTCATTTCGCTCCAAAATCTTATTAGCACTGACTCTTCTATGTGTATCTGCCTGTACAGATGATTTTGACGAACTTAATACCAATCCAAACAGTGCCTCTTCCGGAACAGCAGATTTATTTATGCCACACGGCATTCAAAGTGCGGTAGATATTCAGTCAGGCGGTTCACTGGGAATGGACATTGGCGAAGGATTTTCTCAGCACTGGGCACGTATTCAATATACAGATGTTGACCAATATACTGTTTCAAGTGATGTTTATACGGCAGCATGGTCTGGCCTTTATATTGAATCACTGGCAGATTATACCCGTATCTACAAGCTTGGCCAGGAATCAGGCAATACCAATTATCAGGCCGTTGCGGTTATTCTTCGCTCATGGGTATTTTCTATGTTAGCCGATGTTTATGGCGACATCCCTTATACTGATGCCCTTAAAGGTCTGGAAGGAACATTATTGCCTAAATATGATGCTCAGAAAGACGTATACGCAGGACTTATTGCTGAACTTAAAACAGCAGGTGAATCCATTGATGTAGCTAATACCACCATGCCGATTTCCGGGGATATTCTGTTTGCCGGAAATATGTTAAAATGGAAAAAATTTGCTAATTCTCTTAGCCTTCGTTTACTAAGCAGAATGATTGACAAAGCGGATGCTCCGATTAATGTTAAATCGGAAATAACCAGAATTCTGTCTGATCCTGCCAAATATCCGGTGCTTGCTTCCGTGTCCGACAATGTTCAGCTTAACTACCTGGATGCAACCAACAACCAGAATCCAGTAAATATTAACCGTAGAACACGTGATGACCATCGCGTAAGTGCAACCCTGGTAAGCCGCCTTACCGCTCTTAGCGATGCAAGACTTGCTGTGTATGCTAACATTCCGCAAGATGGCGGAACCTATAAAGGTGTTCCGAACGGTCTGGCCTCTTCCGATGCAAATGCTTTGGGACTTACCAAAACTTCAAAAGTTGGTGATTATTTCGTAGCGCCAACAGCTCCGGGAGTGATCATGACCTATGCCGAGTTAATGTTCCTTAAAGCTGAATTTGCCTATAAAGGTGTAACGACCGCAGGTGATGCAGCAACGAACTACGCAGATGCTATTACGGCTTCTTTCGCTCAGTACAAACTTGCAGCGCCAACGGCTTACATTGCAGCCAATGCTTTGAAATCTGGTGCCGAAGGATTTACTCAGATCATGGAGCAAAAATGGATTGCACTTTATGGCCAAGGCCTGGAAGCATGGACGGAATACCGCAGAACAGGTATCCCTGCGCTAACACCTCCAACGCTGAATACTAACCAGAACGTAATACCAACACGTTTGCCTTACCCAGGTTCAGAGGAATCCCTGAACTATGACAACTTCTCTTCTGCTTTGACAAGAATGGGGGGCAAAAACGATATGAAAACAAAACTTTGGTTTGCGAAGTAATTCATTACAATAATACCTGAAACCAAAAACAGGATACCGGCATATAGCTGGTATCCTGTTTTTGGTTTCAAAGAAACTTATTATCGATACAATTAAGTAAATCAAAATGCTAACCCAAATCCTGCACCGGCATTTACAACACCGATAAATCTTTTTTCATTTAACCGGTCTGAATAAGGAAATCCATTGATATCGGCAACAATGGCCAGATTTTTCACTTCTGCTCTGGCACCAATAACGTCTCCGCTAAGCTGGAAAAACAAAGCTTTAAATAACGGTAGACGGAGGCTGATACCTGCACCAAATCCGAGAGGCTTTACAGTAGTATGGTTTAAACTTACATTAATTGCTGGTGCAGTACCATCCACATTTCCGTCAGATGTAATTGCTTGTCCTACCAGAAAAACGGATGGCGTGGTTGCTCTTACAATCCCACCCTGCACGTGCGCTTCAATCTGTACTCTGTTCATATTAATATAAATCGCAGGACCAATTAAGGCAGCTCCCAGTTTCCATTCAGATACATTGCTCTGCCAGGAATATGTTTTACCCGTAGCTTCCACGTACTGATTAGCCTTGTTAATAATAGGACCAGAATTAGTCGTATTTACATTCAGGCTTCCAGAAAGACGCAGGCCCAGCCAGCGAAAAATACGGTGGTCATAATTTACCTGTCCATAATATCCTGAACCTGCCAAACCTGCCAGCGGGTCATTCAGTTTTTCTGTAGCCAGTTGGCCGACCGGAAGGCTATAACCTCCAGTTACAGAAAAAAAATTCTTTGTGTCCTGGGCCTGAGTTTCCTGACTGTTAAAAATCAGAAAAAATATAACCATTACAGGTAACAAGTTACGTGTCTTCATTGTCGGGAAGTATATTTTATAAAAAAACATAGAACTGCAATTTAATATAAACTCAGGTAGCTAAACAGAAAAGCAACGCATTTAGTATATAATTTGTTCGTCACCGTATTATTTAGGGTATTTTTTTCAACACAATTAAATCTAAACCTTATTAAATGGTAAGATTCTGATTTGGTACAAAAATGGTAGTGACTTAGATAAACCAAATCACTACTATCATGGACAGAAAAGAAACGGATAAAGAAGCCAGGGCTACCAAAAACACTAAGAATGTCTGGAAATACATTTTGGGCGTAGGTATCGTACTTATGGCAATTGCGTTCTGGGGCGGTTTCTTCAATCATAAAGAAAGTTTCCAGGAAGCTGAAACACCATCTCAGGGTACACAGGCACCGGCCGACACCGCGGCTTATGATACCACCATGAATGTTCACCCGGATACAATTATGAAAAGTGTGAGGGGCACACAATGATTAGTTTAGTGCCTCCCATAATATTTCGATCGGATGTTTTGCTTTACGTCCGGTCCCATCTTTAATCTGATGTCTGCAGCTTGTCCCGGGTGCGGCGATAACAACCTCATCCGGTTGCTGGCGTACCGTTGGGAAAAGCACCAGTTCTCCGATTTGCATAGAAACATCATAATGTTCTTCTTCATAGCCAAAAGAACCTGCCATTCCACAGCAACCGGATGGAATAAGCTGAACCTTGTAGTTTTCAGGAAGTGATAATGCTTTTTTAGAAGTAGCCATGGAAGACAAAGCTTTCTGATGACAGTGACCGTGCAGTTTAATCAGCCGGTCTTCTTTTTTGAAAGCATTTTTTGTTATTCTTTTAGCATCAATTTCTCTGGATATAAATTCTTCAAATAATAGGGCATGTTCCGCGATATTTTGAGCATCAATTTTCAAATGCTCAGGTACCAAGTCTATATATTCATCCCTAAATGAAAGTATGGCAGAAGGCTCAATACCAATCAGAGGTGTTTTCTGACTAATAATATCTTTTAATAGCTCAACATTACGGATTGCCAGTTTCTGAGCTTCTTTTACCAATCCTTTTGATAAATAAGATCTTCCTGACTCGGCGTGTTCAGGAATAATCACTTCATAGCCCAGTTTTTCTAAAAACAACACGGCTTTTTTGCCAATTTCTACATCGTTATAGTTGGTAAATTCATCACAAAACAGGTATACTTTCGAGTGTGACTGAACCTCTTTATTTTTAGCTTTTTGCTTATCCCACCAATGTTTCAATGTAGTACTATGCAGCAGCGGCATGGATCTGTCCGGATGAAAGCCCACCATTTTATTTGCTGTTTTCCTTAAAGCCGTTGTTCCAAAAATGGCATTAAAAGCCCATGGAACAAGGGAAGCAAGCTTCATCTGTTTTCCAAAATTTGCAATCAGACTGGTCCGGAAAGGAATTGCATGCGTTTCATAATACTGCTGTGTAAACTCAGCTTTCATCTTACCAACATCTACGCTGGAAGGACATTCCGATTTACAGCCTTTACAGGAAAGACAAAGATCCAGTACTTCCCTCACCATTTCCTGAGTAGTCACCGTTTCAGCAGCTGCTGTTCCGGGTGTAAGATACTGTCGTAAAATATTAGCTCTGGCCCGCGTTGTATCACGTTCACTACGTGTGGCCATATAACTGGGGCACATTGTTCCACCCGTTAATTCCGTTTTCCGGCAATCTCCTGAGCCACTGCATTTTTCAGCCAGGCGGAGCATACCTTCCTGTTTGGTAAAATCAAACGTAGTAGCAATCAAAGGCTGCGGTTTGTCCTGCTCATACCTTAAAAATTCATTCATCGGTGGCGTATCCACAATCTTGTTGGCATTGAAAATTCCATTCGGATCCCAGATACGCTTTACCTGGCGAAAAATTTCATATACCTCCTCTCCCATCATAAAGGGAATAAACTCTCCCCGCAAACGGCCATCCCCATGTTCTCCTGAAAGTGCGCCCTTATATTTTTTAACAAGTACTGCTGTATCGGCCAATACCTGCTTGAATTTCTGTTTTCCTTCACTGGTTTTAAGGTTGATCATAGGTTCCACATGCAGCTCCCCTGCACCGGCATGGGCATAGTAGGAAGCGTGCAATCCATGACTATCAAGTAATTTTTCCAGCTCTTCGATATAATCCGGCAGATCTTCCACGGCAACCGCACAATCTTCAATTAAATTAACAGGCTGCGTGTCTCCCGGCAGGTTTCTGATTAATCCCAAGCCTGCTTTCCGGATATCCCAGGCTTTCGTTGCCTCTTCACCAAATAGCAGAGGATAAGCATAGCCCAATTGTTCCGATAATAAATCCGCAATGAGCAGATCTGCCTGCTGCTTTACTTCTTCATCCGTGTTTCCCCAAAATTCTACCATTAACAAAGCTGCCGGATCACCTTCCAGAAAAAACCGGTTTTTGGAATAAATATGATGGCCTTTGGTAAAATCCATAATGTACCGGTCAACCAGCTCCGATGCTTTCGGATTGTATTTCATGGCTACCCGGTTTGCATGAAGCGACTCCGCCAACGTATTGGCATGGATACAGACCACTCCTACCGAAGCTGGAGGCATATCTACCAATGCAAGTTTTGCTTCGGTTATAAAACACAGTGTTCCTTCCGAACCGGCAATGAGGTTACATAAATTAACCTGACCTTTTTCAAAATTAGTAACGAGCGCATCAAGCGCATAACCAGAATTCCGGCGCGTTACTGTTGGTTTTGGAAATTGTTTTTTGATTAACTCCTGATCAACCGGATTGGATAAAATCCCCCACATACCAGCAAAAATCGCCTGTTCGCGTTTACTTAATGCATTGCCGGCAAATTTCTTGATGTAATCACCTGTTTGCGAATTCGTAAAAACTGTTTCGGAACCATCCGACAAAAGTGCTTTTACTTCCATCAAATGATCTCTTGTTGTGCCCCAGCTTATAGAATGCAGACCGCAGGAATTATTACCAATCATTCCGCCAATCATAGCCCGGCTGGCCGTTGAAGTTTCAGGACCAAACAGCAACCCGAACTGCGCCAAATGTTTATTCAGATCGTCACGGATCACTCCTGGTTGTACCCTCACCCACTTCTCCTCAGCATTCACTTCAAGGATAGCACCGAAATGTTTGGAAATATCAACTACAATTCCTTTTCCCACTACCTGGCCCGCCAGGGAAGTACCCGCGGCTCTTGGAATCAGCGTTGTTTTTTGAGTACCGGCAAATTTTATGAGTTTCCGAATATCCTCTACCGTTCGGGGCAAAGCCACAGCAAGCGGCATTTCCTGATACACCGAGGCATCGGTAGCATAAACCCGTCTCTGAGCCGTATGTAAAGTGGAATCATCGAAGTAAAGCTCTCCTTCAAATTCCTTTTGAAGTGTATTAAAATCCAGTAAACTCAGTCGGTTAATCATATATTGCAGCTTGCAAAAAGCAAGAATTTCTTAGCGTTCAGGAATCTCTTATTAACAATCAAAGATAGTATGAGGTTGCGAAAAATGGTATGATCCCGGCAACATCAGTCACTTTAACAAAAAGAAATCCGATATTGGCATAGTTATTTAACTTTTCAGACAACAACAAACTGGTTTTAAAAATTTAAGACCAGCACTTTCTCATCCAGAAAAAATAAAAACAATCTCTGCTTACATGAAAAAAATTACCACACTTATCTTTCTTCTTTCCAGCCTGATATCCCTCGCTCAAAAGACGTCAACCACTATTACAGTAACAGCTACCAAGCCTGCTGACGGCATTGTATCTCTTGTTCTGGAAGATGTACATTTTCATCCTAACCTGGGCATTGGACTTGCTGATACCAGATTGGAACCTCTGGCTACGGTTAATTTTAAAGAGAAAACATCAGAACGTGTAAGTACTCCACTAAGTGAACCAAAGATTGTACGTCTGCAATACAATGGTGGTGGTGTAAACAAAACCTGGATGCTGTTCATGCAGCCCGGAGACGATCTGATAGCCAATTTCGGAGGCAATGCAGAAGTTACTTTTTCAGGAAAAAATGCGGCTTACCAGGATTTTCTAAAAACGTACTTTCTTGAAAATCAGTACCAGTACTTACCGGTATTTGGATATAAACCTTCACAGATCGACAATAAAAGTGTGGCGCAGCAAAGTGACAGTCTGCAGAAAGTTAGACAAACAGCTTACGCTGCATTCAAGAGTTCTAATCCTACTTCTCCTGCTTTCGACGCTTATGTTACGGCAACTACAACGACCGAACCTTTTGTAATTCACCGGCTGCTTCAGGAAAAAATAATGCGCCGAAATAGGGTAAAAAAATTGGATGCTGCACAGCAAAAAGAACTTGAAGACATGACGCTCACGAACTTCAAAGTGCTGCCGGACGAAGCTCTTCTAAGTCAGTCGTACCGTGAAGAGTTAAGAAACTGGATGCTTATTCCTACGACCCGGAAATTCCCTCTGGATTCTGCAACCCGGTATGAACTTAGCCCGCAAGCTATATCGGATGTTTATCAAAACAGTAAGACCAAGTTGCAGGGTTATCCAAAACAAGAGGAATATCTTCAGACTTACTGGCTCAACTATGCTGCAACGGCTATTCCAACCAGTGAAACAAGCCAGACTTTACTTACCGATTACAAAGCTAAATATCCAAAATCGGAGTACACGGATTATTTCACTAAACTGCTGGATACCAAAGCCAAGCTAACAGCCGGTTCTAATGCTCCTGACTTTGCCTTGTTAAGCAGTGATAGTGCGGCAGTATCCCTAAAAAATCTGGGAGGAAAGCCTACGGTAATGGTTTTCCAGTTTAATATCGGCGCGCATGAACCAAGCCTTAAAACCATGGAAGCAAAATATGCAGGAAAAGTTAATTTTGCTTATGTAACCCTGATTTCCGGAATGCCTTTCGGAAACTGGAAAACATATGCTAAGAAAAGAGATGGCGTGCAACATTTATGGGCTTCCGAAGAAAGTGCGGAGTCTTTAAGACAAAATTATGCAGTAGACATTCGTTATCCTTTCGTTGTCATCGATTCTTCCGGAAAGATCGTTGACCGCTGGATACCACAGGAATTTCCTAATAACCAGACTTTGGAAAAAGCAATTATGAAGGCGGTTGGGAAGTAAATTATTTAAATTAACCACACTATAATGAATAATAAATCAATAAAATCTGAATCAGAATATAATGAATTCATCATCCGTGTAGATCAATTATTTGATGTTCCAAAAGGAACAGAGCAATCCGAAGAACTGGACAGACTGGTTTTACTTGTTAATAAATATGAAGAGGAAAACTTTCCGATTGATGAACCTGATTCAAAAGAATATAGAAAAATAAGAATGCAGGAAAGAGTTTGAATACAACTTAATTTAAATCCTGTTTTATTAATTAATCAAAAACTATCCATTCACCTCCTTCGCTTCCAGGCGAATCAGGATTGAGTGGATAGTTTCATAATAAGTATATTCGATCTATAAGGAATAATTATCACAAATTTGTCTTACAATAGCCAACCCCAATCCTACCGATTTGCCCTGCGGATTCCTTTCTATTAGCCACTTCACAAATGAAGCCTTCCCTTGTTAGAAATCCAGATGTTATCTGACAAATCCTCTCGTCTTATACAACTAATATTTTTATTCAAGAATGTAGTTATTATTACGCAAACTATACGGTGGTATTGGAAATATTCAGGAAACACTTTTATCTTATAAATTAATTAGATATATGTTTCCGATTCCCAAATGTTTCCAGAATTATCTTTTAGTTTCGTTTAAAATACTCTGACAACTAATTACATACATCTGTTAAATAGTAACCAATGAAATATTTTAAATTTTTCACAATCCTGATCTCAGTTTTTGTAACCCATTTTGTTTCTGCTCAGATATCACCGCCTGGCCTAGACGGTACAAAAGCAGTTTCCTGGGGAGTTGTTGGATTTAGCCAGGCATTAAATAAAAAATTAAGTTTAACCGTATATGGCGGAGCTGCCCGAATGAGCAATCCGGATAGCTGGGCATTAACCAAAAAACAAGGTATAGCGGTATACACGCACGAGTTCCTCTACAAACTTAGTCCAAAATGGCAGGCTTCGCTGGCTAACAGTTTTCGGGTTCAAAAGCTTTATTCGGAAGAGTCTCCTTACGAAGCAGAAGATCCATCATACCGCTATGAGCTAAGATATTATGGGCGTCTGTACTACCGCCAACAGTTTAATAAAGTGTCTGTTAATTATGCATTCCGGCCAGAGGCACGGACGTTTTATTCTCCGGACTGGGAAGCATCATCACGGCCGCTCGAACTTCGTTTTCGTTTAAAAGCTACAGCCAGCTTGCCTGTCAATCAGGATAAAACCAACTTCATTATCAGTGGAAATGAAGTTTTAACAGCAGTGGATGAATACCAGTCAGCAACTCCTTCAGATTCACATCATACCTGGTCTGATTACCATTTTACTGAAGACCGGTTTACCGTCTATTTTCGTCATATTTTTAAAAAATCCGATGTAGTTCTGGATTTGGGCTTAATGGAACAGTTCAAGTCAGGCGGACATATGGACCCGGTTTCTTATGTATGCTTTGATGTATTATTTCAAAATCCATTTTCAAAACACTTTAACTGACGATAATCTTACGACTCATTGCTAACAAAAAGGGAGACAACGTAGCGCTGTCTCCCTTTTTATTACTTGTTCTGATCCTTTATTTTGAACTATACGTATCCAGCGTTGCTTGCGGAAACGTTCTTAAAATATCGGACATCGTGTTTTTTACCATTGTTTCACGATCATCTTTTTTGCTTGGTGCTTTCACTTTTCCGGAAGCCCATCCCTGCCAGATCATCTTATTTGTGCTTTTTTGGTAAATATTCAGGATGAAACGACTTTCCTGATAGTTGTAAGTAGAAACATTATTTCCGCCTCCGTACCACCACATATAAGGCGAGTACATATTGTTTGAACGTACCTGCTGACGTTCCTTTACATCCGTCATAAATCGAACCAGAATTTCAGGGTTCTGATCCAGCTTATACCCTTTTGCCTGCATTACTTCAATGACAGCATCTCTCAGTCTTCTTTTATTCAGCTCACTTCCCAGCAGAGGATCTTGTTCATTATCACGCTCAGGTGCTACATTAAAAGTTTTGAATTGTTTAAGGTTGACTGACGAATCATAATCATAACTTGTCTGAAGTGCCTGGCTACAGGCAAACATTAAAGTACCGGCCACAAGCATCATGGCAATGGACTTTGTCACTTTCACTATCCTTTTCATACAGTTGATTTATTTTTTAGTTTTGTCTATCTGATAACATTTTGAAAGATATATTTGATTCATGTTTTCAGCTATTTATTTAACTTAAAAATCCATTAAATTGATATACTGTAAGGAAAATTCATTTAGCATGATCTGACAGGCCTTTCAAAATCTGCCCGATCATTATAAAATTCGTGCCATAGCAAAAAAAGCTCTTTACTTTCCCTTACCAGCACAGATGCTGGTAAGGGAAAGTAAAGAGCCGGCATTTATTGGTAACCTTACTTTTTAGTTACACAACTATTAAGGCATCAAAACCTTATCAATTACATGAATTACACCATTAGACTGAAATACATCTGCCGTTGTAACTTTGGCCATGTTACCTTTTGAATCTGTAACGATCACATTTTTTCCTTTCATGGTAAAGGTCAGTTCTTCACCCTGAACTGTTTTTGCCATGGCTTTGCCACCACCATCTTTGATCATCGTCATCACCGTTTTTGCATCTACTTTTCCAGGAATCACATGGTAAGTTAAAATGGAAGTCAGCATGTCTTTGTTTTCTGGTTTCAGCAAATTGTCAACCGTGCCGTTAGGCAAGGCTGCGAATGCTGAATTTACCGGAGCAAAAACCGTAAACGGACCTGTTCCTGACAAAGTCTCTACCAAACCGGCTGCTTTTACTGCAGCTACCAGTGTTGTATGATCTTTAGAATTTACTGCATTTTCGATGATGTTTTTAGAAGGATACATTTCAGCACCTCCTACCATGACCGTTTTTTCCTTTTGGGCAAATGCTCCGAATGTTGTCAATAAAGCTGCTGCAAGTAATCCTGCAAATCTTAGTTTAAGCGTATTCATAAGTAAATCTGGTTTATAGTTTTACTATATACGCTACCCGATCTACTTTCGATTGATTTACAAAAAAGAAATTCCGGTTACATATTATGTAACCGGAATAACAAAATTGTGTACTATTCTTTTATTTTGCCCGAACCGGATCGCCAGGCGTTTTTACTTTCGGATCGTAGATTGCTATACCTACTTTGGAATCTGCACAACCATAATATAACAGCCATTTCTTTTTGAAATAAACCATTCCTTCAATAAACACCGTTCCGGCTACATACTGCCCGCTCTTTTCAAAAGGCTCCATAGGCCTGAAAAAAGGAACATCCATACGGCTGATCAGCTTGGAAGGATCGTTCTTGTCAAACAAAACCTGTCCAGCACAATAGCTATTAGGGGTATAGCGTAAGTCACCATTGGCTCCGGCGTCGTTCTTGCCGTTATATAATAATACAATCCCCTTATCTGTAACAATAGCAGGAGGCCCGCATTCCGTCAGGTTACTATCAAAAAAACCTTTTCGCGGCGAAATCAAATTGACCAGATTTTCTTTATCATCGACCAGTGGTGTCCAGTTGATCAGGTCTGTTGAAGTTGCAACATTTACGTTTGCTTCCCCGAAGTAAAGCCAGTATTTCCCGTTTATTTTCGCAATTACCTGTTTGTCATTTACCAGTTTCGTAACAAGCGATCCCGACTTTGACCAGATATTATTGAATTTTCCATTGTACGCTTTTACAAAAGCCGGTCCGTGTTTCTCCCAGGTAATCAGATCCTTTGAAGTAGCAACACCTAGTCTGGCCTTGTCACGGTTCCATTGCGTGTAAATCAAAACGTATGTTCCGTCTTCTGTGACAGCAACGCGTGGATCTTCACAGCCTCCGGGCCACTCCATGGCTTTCTGGCTGTCTTCACCCGGATAGAATACAGGTGTCTTTTTTCTTTTAAAGGTAATGCCGTCTGTACTTTCTGCATATCCAAGCCGGGAAGTTCTCGTCCCGATTGCTTTTCCTGCTTTATCTTCGGCACGGTATAAAACGACAATTTTCCCGTCTTTTATCGTAGCCGCCGGATTGAAGGTATCATTGGATTCCCAGGCTACCATTTTTTTGGTCATCGGATCCAAAAAACGTGTACTCGTATCCGGTGAGATAACCGGGTTTACTTTCGCGGGTCTTACAAACCCTCCAAAAGCCCAGTCCGGCAAGTCATTTTTTGTCTGGGCATGAGCATAAACGGAAATAAATAAAATAGCAGGCAACAATCCTTTCATAGAATTTTTTATTAAGTATAGCTTTTGATGTCGTATTACATAGCAAAGAAGAAAACTTCGTCCGCCTACTTCTTTAATCGTTTACAGGCGATTAGTATCGCCTGTATTTTTACCTAATAAGAGGTCTGAAAACAAAATACCCGTGAACTTAATCAACGGGTATTTTTAATAAATGATTTATAAAAAAAGCTGATTTTTAATATTATTAGCTACTAGTTGATATCCTACTTGTTTGCTACAAGATTAACATCCAAAATAAAATCGTTTGAAATTGCTTTGTCTCCCAGGTTTTCAAAGAAATTTGTCGAGCGGAATTTGATATCATATTTTGTACGGTCCACTGTTAACTTAGCCGTAGCAGTTACTGTTTTCCCATCTGCTTTTACAGTGGCAGGAAAAGTGATATCACTTGTAATTCCTTTAATCGTCAACTTTCCTGTTACATCATATACGTTAGTTCCTTTTGGTGTTACGGAAGTAATATCCAGTTTAGACTGAGGATATTTTTCAACCGCAAAAAAGTCATTGCCTTTCAAATGTCCTGTCAGTTTTCCATTGGATTCATTATCTGTCAAATCCGTTACCGTTAAAGACTTGGTATCTAAAACAAAGCTTCCGCCTTTTAATTTGTCTTTATCCAAAATCAACGTTCCGCTGCTGATAGGCACCACTCCGGTATGCTCTCCGGTCACTTTTTTACCAACCCAAACCACTTTACTGGCTTTTGTATCAACATTTAAACTTTTGTCAGCAGCTTTTGACTTAACCGGACCACCTGCAATCGCAGAAGCATTTACCCACAGGCCAACCAATGCGAATAAGAAGATTTTTTTCATCGTTTTTAAGAATTATATAGATTATAGATTAACAAAAATATGATGATGAAAAAGGTATTCGGGCACTTAAGTCGCACCCGATACACTGCACTAGCCCAATTACTACTTAACTTATAAAAAAACCTTAATTACAATGACTTCAGATCAACAGCCTCGGAGCTTAAAAGCTGTTTCAATATATTTTTTCCTTCCGGCCAGTCTCCAAGTTTTGAAACGGCATTGATATGACCTTTTTTTCCAAGGTTTATAAATTCACTTCCCCAGGCATCTGCAAAAAACCGGGAGCGTTTGATCGAGGCATAAATATCATTTGTACTGGCTACAACGATACTTTTAAATGGCAGAGGTGATAAAGGAATGGGTATAAAACCTTCAACAAAATTTAATCTTTTTGATAATTCCGCATCAGCCGGAGCAACCAGTAAAGCACCTTCAATCCATGGAGACGCATATTTTGCCGTCCAGTGCGCCACAGTAATACACCCCAGACTATGTGCAACCAGAATAGCCGGCGAAGTTAGCCTGCTAATTTGCTGCTGCATTCTTTCTACCCAGTCTTCTCTGTTCGGCCAGTCCCAATTGTCCTGCTCTATTCTGCTGAAAAGATCAGGCTGCTGAACTTCCCAGATGGTTTGCCAATGCTGTGGGCCTGAACCTGCCAGGCCGGGTACGGTCAGAAAGCGCGTATTCATAGTAAAAAGTAAATCCGTTTCTAATGGTTTGATTTCCATATACGAAACCAAAAAATCCTAGCACAAAGTAATGTTTAATTCCTGGAATAAACAATAGAATATATAATCTATTAATATTATAGAGTAATATTTTGTTTTATTTTGCAGCCATTACACAACGAAACCCTAAGTTGTTGCTTCCGCTTGTTACTTCTCCTTTTCCCCGGCTGCCGGCTTTATAGCGAATGCAATATTCATCACTGCACAGGAAGGAACCTCCACGCTGCACACGTTTTACAGCACCTGGTTCCTCAGGGTCGTAGCTGTCTTTTGGACCTTTGGGATTTTTAGATTCACTTTTCTGGTAATAATCAGGGCGATACAGATCTTCACACCATTCCCAGACATTCCCATCCATATCATACAAGCCATAGGAATTGGCTGGAAAAGTTTTTACCGGTGCAACTCCGGCATATCCGTCTTCCTTTAAATTTTTGTCTGGAAAACTTCCCTGATAGATATTAGCAACCCACTTGTTATCCGGTTTAAGCTGGTCACCCCAGTAATAAGTATGATTTCCTTTTCCTCCCTGCGCTGCAAATTCCCATTCTGCTTCGGTAGGCAATCGTTTTCCGGCCCACTTAGCATAAGCCGAAGCATCTTCATAGGATACATGTACAACAGGTAAATTTTCACGGCCTTTGATAGAACTTCCTTTTCCCTCTGGCTGTGACCAGTTTGCACCGGGAACATAATTCCACCACTGTAATGGATTTTCTAGGGAAACTTTTTGTGCAGTAGGTGTAAAAACAGCTGAACCTGGAACTAGTTTATCGACAGGAACACCCGGATAATCTGCCGGATTCAACGGACGTTCAGCAACTGTTTTGTAATGGGTCGCTTTAACGAAACGGGCAAACTCTGCATTGGTAACCTCATGCTCATCTATATAGAACGGATCAAGCGTTATTTTGTGCATGGGTCTGGAATCAGGAAATTCATCGGCTCCCATCAGAAACTCTCCTCCTTTAATCAATACCATCCCGTCTGTACTTCCTTTTCCTTCAATAATTTTTTCTTGACTGGCAAGGATTGCTGAAGCACGCGTCGGCATCCCATCTGCTATACAGTGTGCCAGGCTGTCCGCTGTTTTTTCCGCGGCGGTCTGTTTTGGCTGGCAATTTAAACTGATGGCGACAATTGTGGTCAGCAAGAGTACTTTTTTAAAAAACTTCATCTTCAATCTTATTTATTTTACTACTCTACGCCTGTTTCAAAAGGTTTTTTTCTACTGAATAGAAATTTTAAAAATGTCTTTTAAAGCCGTTTTTGCAGCATGATAGCCACACATGCCATGCACTCCTCCACCTGGAGGCGTTGACGAAGAACATATATAGATCCCGTCAGCAGAGGTTCTGTAAGGAGATAAACTTAAAACCGGACGTGTATAAAGCTGAAAAATATCCTGTACTCCCCCATTGATATCTCCACCGATATAATTGGAATTATATGCTTCAATCTGTGCTGTATTCATTGTGTTGCGTCCAATAATCAGATCCTTAAAACCCGGTGCAAAACGTTCTACCTGGTTTTCAATTGCAGAAGTCATATCTTCCGTGGAGCCATTAGGCACATGACAATATGCCCAGGCTGTATGTTTTCCTTCCGGTGCACGACTGCTGTCAAACACACTTGGCTGAGACAAAAGCACATACGGTTTATGAGATTGTTTTCCTTCAGAAGTGATTTTTTCGCCCATGGCAATCTCTTCCATTGTATTTCCCAAATGTACTGTCCCTGCGAGCCGGCATGCCTCTGCTTTAAATGGTATCGGTTCACTCAGCGCCCAGTCGATTTTAAAAACCCCCATGCCATAACGGTATTTACTAAGCCTGGTTTTATAAGAAGAACTTAGTTGATCACCCGCGATTTCAACCAGTTGTTTCGGTGTCACATCAAATAAAAAAGCTTTTGCTGAGGGAAGCTGATGGAATGATTTCACCTCAAAATCCGTAATGATCTCTCCACCCAGTGCTGTAAAATGCGCAGCCATGGCATTAGCAATAGACTGCGAACCACCTTTCGGGATTGGCCAGCCTGCCACATGCCCCGCTGCCATCAACATTAATCCGATCGCTGAAGTAGCCAGATTTTCGAGAGGCTGAATCGCATGTGCGGCCATGCCTGCCCAAAGCCCTCGTGCTTGCTTGGTCTTAAATTTATCTGCCATGTAAACCGCAGAAGGAATAGCTTTCAATCCAAATCCTGCCAAAGCAAAAGGATACTTAGGGATGGGAAAAGGTCCTAGTAGATCAGGCAATAATTTGGGCAGATCACGAACAACCGGGCTCATAAAATCCAGATATGCCTTTTCATCTTCTCCTAAACCTTTTGCCGTTTCCTCAACCGATCTGTCCAGAATACCCACAGTTCCGTCATCAAACGGATGTGCAGCCGCATGTATAGGCTGAATTAAGTCAAGTCCGTATTTTTCAAGCGAAAGGCTTTTTAAGAATGGAGAGAGTACTGCCATAGGATGAACAGCCGAACAAACATCATGAAAAAATCCGGGTAATGTTAAAGCCTGAGTCCGCATGCCTCCGCCAATTTCTTTCTTCGCTTCAACCAATAAAACAGAAAGTCCCTGCTGCTGTAAGGTAATAGCAGCTGCTAATCCGTTAGGACCGGAGCCTATAACAAGGGCGTCATACTCTGTTTTTTGCATCATACGTCAATTAACCCAGTTTAATGGATAGTATATTATTTTATTACTCTATAAAATTGGTAGACAAAGTAACTTTATATACTTTCAAAAAACAAGAATTAATTTAAATAAGCCTGCTATCCGAAAGTTCCAGACATAAAAAAAGCGGAGCAGCTTATGGCTGCTCCGCTATATATCTTTAAACCTGACTTATTATTTCAGTGTTTCTTTCAATCCTTGTACCGTTTCAAGATGATGATTCAAAGTAGGTAACTTTTCAGCTGCCCATGTTTTGATATCCGCATCTTTGGCATCTTTTGCAGCATCTTCAAATGCTTTGATATCTTCTTTATGGTCATCTACCATAGCAGAAACGTATGCTTTATCGAAGTCAGCTCCTTTTTTCTCTGCCAGGTCGTTATACATTTTTTGCTTCTTGTCGCTTAATGTCGTTGGCAAAGTAATATTCTTTTTAGCAGCCAGTGCCTTTAATTCATCATTTGCTTTTGTATGGTCTTTAACCATCATTTTTCCAAAATCCTTAACAGCTGTAGAAACTCCGTTTTTTGCTGCAAGTTCACCCAACTGTACTTCAACCATACCACCATCAGCAGCAGCTACTGCAAATTCGGCATCGTCTTCAAGTTTTGTGTCATCCAGTTTTGCTTCGTTTGTATCTTCTGCCATTTCAGCACTATCTTCTTTTTTAGAAGCCGTGTTACAAGAAGAAAATGTTAATATGCTGGCTAAGAACAGCGCGCTTAATGTGATCCTTTTCATAATGATTTACATTTTTGGTGATATTATAACCGAGCTGTTAAAAAATTATGCCAACCAAATTTTATTCTGTTATTGTATTTATGGTCATCCCTGATTAATGATAACCATACAGGCAAATTTCCCGTATCTCAGAATGTAGATATTATTAAACATTCAGATGATGACATGTTAAATTTTTGCAAATATTTGGCATGTAATAATTAAACTAAGCAGCTAAAAATATTTTTTTGAAAAAACTTCTATTATTTTTATGATCTCAATTGAAGTATGAAATCAACTTCTCTGTAAGTGCCTGAAATTCATAGTTATGGTATTTTCATAAGTAATTTTCATCCGAAAAAGAATTCAGGAGTAATAAGGAAACATGAAGCAAGAAAAATTCTTTAATATATTTTTAGCAGATGATGATGAGGATGATACTTTCCTTTTTCAGGAAGCCCTTGAGCAACTTCCCTTACCGTCATACCTTGTTACTGCTGAAAATGGTTTGGAGTTAATGAAAAAATTAAAATCCAGTGAGGTTGTTCCCGATATAATCTTTCTGGATATGAACATGCCGGTAAAAAATGGCCTGGAATGCCTTACAGAATTAAGAGCAACGGATACCTTCAAAGAAACTCCTGTTATTATATTATCAACCTCAGTTGCAGGCTATCTGCTCGAATCTGCTTTTAATGCAGGCGCTAACCTGTATGTTCAAAAGCCTACAAGTTTTTCAAACCTGATCAGCATTCTGGATAAATGCCTCGCCAAAAAGAGCGATTTGGCTGCACAGCGTAATCTCGACAACTTTCTGATTGCCAATAGCAATTAGAAAACCAGTACTTTTTCCCGGGTATCCCATAAAAAAAATACTGAGTAGATACTTCCGCAATTATCCAGTTAAAAACGCATTTTACTTTTAGCATAACATCATTCGAATACATTTAAAAGTATATATATAAGCAAGTTAACCTTATATATATGCTTTTAATGTTGCTTTGCAATAAACTGGTATTGATTTATTATTAATCATAGTAAATCATTTAACAGTACAAAACATGTCCGGAGCCGTAGCCGTCGGAACCCTTACAGAATTACCTGTCATTTCCGCCAGACAAATAAAAAAATTAAAGAAAGATCCTGCACTGACTGCTTCTGCAGCAGGGCTTAATTATATTTCAGGGAGCGATGCACCAGGGTATCTTCGCAGAGGAAAAGCACCAAGATTTTATTATGTAGATAAGTCCGGGACCCGCTGTAAAGATAAAGAAGCTGTAGCACGGATAAAATCGCTGGTATTGCCTCCGGCATGGCAGGAAGTCTGGATCAGCTCAGATCCTATGGGGCATCTTCAGGCAACGGGTATCGATGAAGCCGGACGGAAACAATACCGCTATCATCCGCATTGGAATCTGATACGCAACCAGACAAAGTATTATCGTCTGCTTATGTTTTCAGATGCCTTGCCCCAGCTTCGTGAAAAAGTAGAAAGTGATTTGCGCAGACATACCTTTGATCTGGACAAAGCCATTGCACTGGTCATTAAACTCATGGATAAAACCTGTATCCGGGTGGGCAATCAACGGTACAAAATAAAGCATGGCTCTTCCGGCATTACTACCCTTGATGCCAGGCATGCGACTGTGAAAGGAAAAACGATCCGGTTTATGTTCAAAGGGAAAAAGGGCGTAAAACAAGATATTACGATTCAGGATGTGCAGCTGGCAAGGCTTGTAAAACAATGTAAGGAAATGCCCGGACGCCGGTTATTCCAGTACGTCAATGAAAAAGGCGAAAAATGTTCGCTTACGGCCAGCCATGTGAATGAATATATCAGAATTCATACCGGAGCCAGTTTTTCAGCCAAGGATTTCCGTACCTGGATGGGAACTGTTACCGCCTTTGAATTTCTAAGCACACAATCCGATTACAAAACGAAGCGGGAATACAATAAAACGGTTAATACTTGCCTCGATGCTGTGGCTGCACACCTTGGCAATACACGCACAGTCTGTAAAAAATATTATGTGCATCCGGCTGTATTTCTGGCTTATGAAAAAGGAAAAATCAAACGTATTTTAAATAAAGAAGTAGATCATGCCAAATATCTTTCTGACAATGAACTGTACGTAAAATCATTGCTGGCACATCCGTCATGAAGCTAAAAATGTATTCATTAACTTAGTTTAAACTTTTGCATGTTTAAGATCGTATGTCTTTTACTATGCAAAAGTTTATTTTTTTATTGATCCTGTATTTCCCTTTTTTCTCCTTTGGACAAAGGATTGATAATCTGGCCTCTTTCAGAAATGTAACGGGAGAAAAATATTTCCGGATTCACTATGATAATGATTTTTGGGGCAATACCGATTATTACTACACACAAGGTTATAATCTTGAGTTTGTAAATCCGTATTTGAGAAAAAATCCATTGACGCATGTTTTAATACGCTTAAGAAACAGCCGTGCAAAATATGGAGTCTCCTTTGAACATTATGGCTTTACGCCAACAAGCATCAAAAGCAATGAAATTTTGAAGAATGATCGTCCTTTTGCAGGTGTGATTCTGCTTAAAAGTTTTGCTGTTTCTGTAGATACTTTACGCAAAGCAAGATTATCTTCTGTACTAAGCACAGGCATGCTGGGTCCGGCCGCTTTTGCCGGAAAAATGCAGAAAAAAATACATAGCTGGACTGGTGATACTGAACCCAAAGGATGGCAATATCAGATCAGGAATGAAGTTATAATTAATTATGAACTGAGCTATGAGAAAGAAATTGTCAATGTTCCCAACATCGTTTCACTGAATACTAATTCCCAAATCAGGGTAGGTACACTTTCGAATAAATTACAGGCCGGGGCGACGCTAACTTTGGGATGTTTTAATTCTCCTTTTCAAATCCGGGAAAATAAAACCAAAAATAATTATCAACTCTACTTTTATGCACAACCACTGTTCAATCTGGTCGGATATGATGCTGCGCTACAGGGAGGAATAATAAACCGAAGCAGTCCTTATACCTTGAAATCCAGTCAGGTTAACCGGTTTACTTTTCAAAATTCTTATGGCTTTGTACTCAGTATAAAAAACCTGTATCTGGAATATTACAGAACTTTTTTGAGCAAAGAATTTAAAACAGGAAGAATGCATAAATGGGGAGGAATTAAAATTGGGATTGCTTTTTGATTATATATACGATTCAATAACAGGAGCTTACTTAGATTTATTACATTGGTAAAAATGTCGGGCTACTCGTCACCGGGAAAAAATCGCAACAGTTATATTGATTTTACATATCAAAAAACAGGAATAAACCCTTGGTTTGCTTGGCACAGGATTTTTAGATGTTCAGGTATTATTCATTTAAAATTACACGGTTATGTCAACGAACGAAAATCTTATAGAAGTATTAAATGACCTGGTTCAAATCAACAACGATCGTATTGAAGGATACGAAAGAGCAATCAAGGAAACAGATGATATCGATGTAGATTTGCAAGGTTTATTCCAAAAAATGGCTAACGAAAGCAGAGGCTATTTATCAGAATTGTCATCTGTAATTACTAGTTTAGGAGGTGAAGTTGCAACAGGAACTACAAATTCAGGTAAAATCTACCGTGTTTGGATGGACGTAAAAGCTACTTTTACAGGTCATAGCAGACAAGCAGCTCTTGAAAACTGCGAAGGTGGTGAAGATGCAGCACAGGAAGCTTATGCAGATGCACTGGCATCAGATGCGGAAATTCCTGCAAATGTTAGACAATTGATTACTGATCAGAAAGCTTCACTGCTTAATTCACATGATCTTATAAAAAAATATCGTGATGCTCACAAGGCAGTAAATAACTTGTAAGGATCAAAAATCATAAAAAAACCGGCTTGAAAATTTCAAGCCGGTTTTTTTATGATTAATACTTAAAGTTTTGTTTAGTCTGAGTCGACAGGTAGTAGCATTAAAGACGTGCTAACAACTCTGCTTTTTTAGTCCTGTATTCTTGTTCTGTAATATGTCCTTTTTCAAACAGGCTGGAAAGCTTTTCTATGGTAGAAAAAATAGCATCTTCTGAAGATGCAGATTTTTCTGAAACTGCTACCGGAGCTTCCTTTATTCCGGATGATTTTATTACATCATATTGAATTTCAGGAGTTTCCTGCGTAAGGCTTCCCGGCTCGGAAATCAACGGTAAACTTGAAATATCCACAGGTCCATCCTGGCTTGTCAATAAATAGGATTGACCGGAACCTTGCTGCTGGGAAACACCGGAAATCTGATGATGTTTTGTGTCATAAATTGATCTTTTGCCATTTTCTTCAATAACAAGTCTGCGCACCGGAGCAAAATAGGCATAACGAAAATTATTCTGGGAACCGCTTGATGTTGGATTACCAAAAACAGACGGCCAGGATTTTTCTGAAATCCCATTTTTATTAGGAGTGGATTGTACAGAAGATTGTTCAAATAAACTTTCAGCGGTAACAAGTTGCGCGAGTTCCGTACAAAGCTGATCCACGGTTATTTTTAGTGTCCGGTTGAACATATCGCCCACCATCGTCATTCCGCCTTTCATCCACTGCCCGCTCCCTCCCAGTTCCGGAATGTTAAATTGGGCCATCGTGGCATTACCTTTAGTGACTGCATCCAGCATGGACAAAACGCTGTCTTTGCTTAATTCATACCTGGCTGCTATATCATCTATTTTTTTCTGACCTTCTTTTGTGAGCGTTTTCATAGGGCTTGTTTTTGTATCAAAACATTATAATACAACTGAATACAACAAAAATGGTGCCATTTGTATATTGCCGCAAAATTTTCTATTCATGTTCATGACAAAAATTTATGGTTTAAAACAAGGATCTGTACTAACTTTCCCCTGAATAATAAATCCTGTAACCCGAAATGAAACATTTACTTACTTACCTGATTTTTCTTCTAAGCATTCTTTCTGTAAAAGCCTCAAAGGTTGATACTGTTTCTACTTACAGCCCTTCGATGCGTAAAAATATTAAAGCAGTGGTGATAACACCGGACGCTGTAAAACCAGCAGAAAAGCTACCCGTGCTGTATTTGCTTCACGGTTATAGCGGCAACTATGCCGACTGGATCAGTAAAGCCAAAGAAGTATCTGATCTTGCTGATCGGTATAAATTAATCATCGTTTGCCCGGATGGTAATTTTTCCAGCTGGTATTTTGATAGTCCGGCAGATACTACTCTCAAATACGAAACCTATCTAAGTTCGGAACTAATCTCCTGGATTGATACACATTATAAAACAGTTAACAACAAATCCGGCCGTGCCATTACAGGCCTGAGTATGGGCGGACATGGCGCTTTATTCCTGGCATTACGGCATCAGGATGTGTTTGGTGCAGCCGGAAGTATGAGCGGCGGCGTAGATCTACGACCCTTTCCGCTGAACTGGGACCTAGCCAAAAAACTCGGGTCCTATGCTGAATTTCCTGAAAGGTGGGAAAGTCACAGTGTAATAAACCTGACGCATCTTTTAACACCAAAATCACTGCCGCTGATTATTGACTGCGGCAGTGAGGATTTCTTTTATCCGGTTAATATAAAATTGCATCAAAAACTTTTAGACAATAATATTCCACATGATTTTATCAGCAGAAAAGGCGCTCATAACTGGGAATACTGGTCGAATGCAATTTACTATCAGGTTTTATTCTTTTCAAAATTTTTCAAAGCTTCCTGATAAACTGTTTACGTTATTCGCAGGGCAAACAAATCCTTTGAACGACTGTAAACATAGGTAACAACCAGAAGGGTGATGGCTCCTCCTACTAAAACAGTTGGAATCGGCCCGGCCAGTCTGGTTGCGAGTCCGGATTCAAAAGCACCGAGTTCATTAGAAGAACTTACAAAAATTCCGCTTACAGAAGCAACGCGCCCACGCATTTCATCCGGCGGAAAAATCTGCATAATGGTTTGACGGATCACTACGCTGATACTATCGCAAATTCCGGTCACAAATAAGGCCGCACAGGAAAGCCAGAAATTAGTGGATAGCGAAAATATAATCGTGAAAACACCAAAGCCGGCTACGGCAATAAGCATATTACGCCAGGCCTGATGCGTTGGAGGAAAATGCGCCATAGTAAACATGGTGATCAGTGCACCTACTGACGGAGCAGCTCTTAGTAAACCTAACCCTTCCGGACCAACGTGTAAAATATCTTCTGCAAAAACAGGCAAAATAGCGATCACGCCACCAAACAGAACGGAAAACATATCCAGCGAAAGGGCGTACAATATAATTTTAGTGCTAAACACAAAACGCAGACCATCTCGCAGACTTTCCCAAATGGAGATGGTTGACAGTCTGTTGTTGAGCGGGTTTGTTTTTATCAAGGTAATTAAAACCAGACAGATCACCATTGTGATCATAATGGCTAATAAGGTAGTGGTCAAACCCAGATATACATATAGAAAACCTGCTGCTCCGGGCCCCAGTACAGCTCCCGCTTGTGAAAAAGTACTGCTCCAGGTGGAAGAATTGGAATAAATTTCTCTTGGCACTAGAAAAGGTTTCAGTGAAGACGAAGCCGGAGAGTAAAATCCCTTTGCTGATCCGATCAGGAAAAACACCCCATAAACAGACCACAAATGCTGATTGGTAGTTAAGGCTGCAATCCATTCAGGCTGGAAGAGAAAATATAAAATGGCTGATCCGGCAATGATAACCGATAAACTGGCACGGAGAATGATCCGTCTGTCATTCCGGTCAGCAACGTGGCCACCAAAAAGAGAAATAGCAATAAAGGGTACAACTTCTGCTAACCCGATCATACCCAAAGCCAGTGGATCATGCGTAAGCCGGTACAGTTCATATCCGATGATCACTTCCTGAATAAGAAGCGCACATCTGTATAAAAAACTATTAGCAAGAAAATAGCGGAATTCGGGATAGCGAAGTGCGGAGTATGCGTCGTGTTTGATTGGTTCTTTCAACTTACTGTTTCATTAGTTAAAGCGAGCTAAACCCTGATCAGAAACGGGTTAGATCCTCCATAGAATTAACAATAAATTGCAGTCTGAGTTCTAGAATTTTATATTACTTTCCCAAAATACTCTTCTTTGTATATTTATATTTTTTAAATATCAGTTTTTATAAAAATAATAGTATTCCTTATATATATTATAAAGTACAGATTACACTCAGTTTATCTTGCATAAACTGATAATTTTCTTCATCAAAACATACAAATATTACTTTTTCAATTTTATTGGTTTTAGCAAGAAAAGAAGAAACCGTACTGACTGCAATTTGGGCAGCGCCGGGCTTAGGATAACCATAAACACCTGTACTGATATTAGGGAAAGCAATGCTACGACACTCGTTCATAATGGCCAGCTGCAATGCGTTGATATAGCAATTCATTAATTTTTCATCTTCCTGCCGATCTCCACCCTGCCATACCGGGCCAACCGTATGAATTACAAATTTTGCAGGCAGTTTTCCCGCCGTGGTAATCACAGCTTCACCTGTTTTGCAGCCACCTTGCCTGGCTACTATCTTTCTGCATTCTTCTAAGATCGCTGATCCTCCGGCTCTGTGAATAGCTCCGTCAACACCTCCTCCTCCAAGCAAAGAAGAATTTGCTGCATTAACGATAGCATCTACTGATAACATTGTAATATCACCTTTAATAAGTTCAATCCGTGATGAAGAAGTATTCATAGTGGTATTAGTACGTTGCTGCTTTTAAAATATCAAGGTATATCAATATTTAAACTTAAAATAATCATTCCTGCTTAGTAAGGTAAATAGTAGTTAGGCAGGCTACAAAACAAAAAAGCCTGGACATGGCCAGGCTCTATGAGGAAATATGCTGTGATTATTTGCTAATCAGCCTCAGATATTCTTCTCCTGTTGGTGATAAGGTGTATCCTGGCTCATGGCTGATCGTGAGTCCTAAGGCGGTCAGTTTTCTGACGTTTAGTTTCAGCCACTCTTTTTCCTTTTTAGCTTTCACAGCCAGATCCGCAGCTTTCATCTTTGGATTTTCCTGAATTGCCAATAATGTTTTTGTTGTCCACTTACCTACTTTGCTAAACTTGTCCAGATTATCCAGCGTAGTCTTAAGCTCTTCAAATTCTTCTTCGTCTATTGTAATTTTTTCATCCGATTCAGTGTCTGGATTTTCTGAATCAAAAGCCACTTCAATTCTATAAATATCGCCGTCCTTCTGATTTCCCAAAAGTTGTATTAAAGACTGCGCTCCAGGAAATCCGGCTTTCTTTGCTTCTTCATCTGTAATCTTACTCAGGTCGATTTTTTCGATTGAATCAATCCTGATCACACCTACGTCGGTTTTCACCAGGCTGCCGGCATTTACCTGAAGCTTTTTCCATTTACGAAATGCCAGTGAAATGTTTCCTTCCTTGATTCCTTCGAGGTGTTTTTGTTTAAATAGCATAGTTAAATCAATTTCAAAATTTTCATAAAGATAACCTTTCTCATCCAAAAAGCTTTGATCAAGTTACCTCTTCTGCAATTTAACCTTCATTGTAATTTTTGCTGGCAAGATTCTTTCCAGTACCGGAGCAAACCATTATCAACTTAAAAAAAAACTGATCATGACTAGCCCTACACTACTACAAGACTGCATTGACCTTTGTAACGCCTGTGCTGCTGCCTGTAACTACTGCGCCAGTGCCTGTTTGAAAGAAAAAGACGTGAATATGCAAGCTAAATGCATAAATCTTGATTTACAATGCGCAGCTTTATGTTATGCTACTGCACAATTACTAACGTTGGACAGCGAATTTTCTGATGATCTTTGCAAAGTCTGTGCAGCGGTATGCAATGCCTGTGCAGCTGAATGCGAGAAACACGCAGCTATGGGAATGAAACACTGTGAACTTTGTGCAGAAGCTTGTAGAAAATGCGCCAATGCATGTGAGGAAATGGCACAGTAAAAAATTTCATAAAGACGAGTTTTTTAGGTTATCTTTATACTATATAAAAGCCCCATGTTATACTCTAACATGGGGCTTTTATTGTTGTAAAACGTTCGACAATAAAATACGAACTAATTCTATAAATATTTTAGAAGAGAGTTTACATAAAACTGATAACAAGGTGTATATTAGACAAAAATTGTTAATCAGCTCACTATATGAAAAAACTTTTGCTCAGCGTAGTTTTCCTTTGTAATGCCTTTACAATTATCGCACAAAATGTTACTTCCCTCCCTGGACGGGTTGAGGCAGAAAGTTTCATCCAAAAAAGTGATGTAGCTACAGAAGCCACAGCAGATGCTGGTGGAGGTTTGAATGTCGGCTATATCGATGATGGTGACTGGATGGATTATCAGGTACAAACATCTGCTGCCGGTGCTTATACTTTTAATTTCAGAGTTGCTAATGGATATGGGAACGGAGATATTGAAATCCGGAATGCATCAGCGACTGTGTTAGGTCATGTTCTGGTTCCTCAAACCGGTGGATGGCAAAGCTGGACAACGGTAAGTACGCAGGTTGTACTTCCGGCAGGTAACCAAATCATAAGAATTTTTGCAAAAAGCGGTTTGTTTAATATAAACTGGTTTGAAGCTGAACAGAAGAGTCTGATTCCGGGCAAATTTGAAGCAGAAAGTTATGTAGCTATCAACGGAGCCAGAACAGATACTGCAGAAGATACAGATGGCGGCCTGGCTATAAGCTGGATTGGAGATAACAGCTGGATGGATTATTCGACAGACGTGTTAACTGCCGGTATTTACACTTTTAAATTTCGTTTTGCAAACGGATTTAGTGACGATGCCGCTTTATCGCTGCAAGCTGCAAACGGAACTATTTTAGGAGAAATCAATAACCTTCCGCGTACAGGCGGGATGCAGTCGTGGGCTACAACAAACCTTACCGCAACGCTGCCGGCAGGAAAACAAACCTTACGCATTCTTGCAAAAAAGGGTGTTTTTAGCCTAAACTGGTTTGAAGTAACCGGAGCAAAGTCATTGCCGGGCAGAATTGAAGCTGAGAGCTACGATGTATCCAGTGATGTGAGAACGGAAGACACCGGAGATTCTGACGGTATAAAAAATGTCAGTTACATTGATGATGGCGACTTCATGGATTACAATGTTAATGTGGCTGCTGCCGGAACCTATAATTTTAATTTTCGTGTCGCAAATCGTTATGGAGACGGAAAGATTGAAATAAAAAACGCCGCCGGAAATGTACTTGGCCAGGTCGATGTGCCTCGCACAGGTGACTGGCAGATCTGGAATACGATCAATGCTACGGCTACTTTGCCAGCTGGAAACCAGGTTATCCGCATTTATGCTAATAAAGGATCCTTCAATTTAAACTGGTTTGAACTAACTAAAACAAATCTTATTCCGGGTAAGGTTCAGGCTGAAAATTTCAGTGCTGTTCATGCTGCAAGCTCCGAAAGTACTGAAGATACGGAAGGTGGGCAGGATATTGGCTGGATAGACGATAACAGCTGGATGGATTATAATGTTAAAGTAGCTTCTGCCGGTTTATACACGTTCAAATTGAGAATAGCCAATGGGTTCAGTGATGACGCTGCTATGGAATTGCGCGCTGCAGATGGTATCGTATTAGGAAAAATAAATAATCTTCCACGTACAGGTGGTATGCAGTCATGGTCAACGGTTAATCTGATTGCTCAACTGCCTTCAGGAGATCAAACCTTGCGCATTTTCTCAAAAAAAGGAGTCTGGAGCCTTAACTGGTTTGAAGCAATAGGTTCTAAATCAATCCCCGGAAAAATAGAGGCTGAAAATTATGACGTATCGAGTGATGTAAGAACGGAAGATACCGGAGATTCTGACGGAGTAAAAAATGTCAGTTACATTGATGATGGTGACTTCATGGATTATAATGTTAATGTAGCAGCAGCCGGTATACATACCTTTAATTTCCGTATTGCAAATCGCTATGGAGATGGAAAAATTGAAATAAAAAATGCTGCCGGAAATACGCTTGGCCAGGTAGATGTACCCCGTACAGGTGACTGGCAGATCTGGAAAACCATCAGCACTACGGCTACTTTGCCAGCCGGAAACCAGGTCATCCGAATTTATGCTAATAAAGGGTCATTTAACTTTAACTGGTTTGAAGCCGTAAAAGGAGGAACAGCTCCTGCTAAGGCACCATCCTTGATTACGTTTGCTGAACTTTCTGATAAGATAATAGGCTCAGCGCCCTTTGATTTGATTGCAACCAGCACTAATACAGAATCTCTCATTACGTTCGTATCATCCAATCCATCTGTCATTTCTGTTTCAAATCAGACTGGCTCATGGAAGGCCACTATACTAGCTGCCGGTTCTGTTACAATTACAGCTTATCAGGCAGAAAGTTCCGGCTTTGCAGCAGCAGAAAATATAGCAAGAACACAAAATGTGAAACCCGTAACAACAACGCCTGAAACTCCAGAAAATCCATCCACTGCTACAAAAATCACCATTGATCCAAAACGCTGGTATCAGCTGAACAATACATCAAAAGGCTTTGACGGACTTTTTGACGGTGATACGCAAACAGAAGTACAACTTGGCTGGGGACTGGCACTTAATAGCTGGGATGCTTATTATCCATTACTGGAAGGTGAAGAAATAACTCTGGAGAGCATTAAGTTTTTTGACTTTACAGGTAATTTTTCCGCAAATCCAATGACACTTTCTGTTATCACGGATAAGTGGGAACGTATCCCCGTTGCTACCTTCACCGGCCAGGAGTACAACGGCTGGGTAGGCCCTTATCCCGACAGGCAGTTGTCAGGCGATGCTAAGTTCAAGCTGGATGCTCCAATCAAAAATATCCGCTACCTGGTAGTAAATATCAAAAGCGGCTTGCCTACGGAAATGGAATTTTACGGTACGTATAAGGCGAGTACAAAAACAGAAACTCCTATTCCTGCCAAAGACATTAAGCTGAAAGATATGTTTGGTGTCAATGCCTATGAATGGAATTTTGAGGATGGCAATACACCGTGGGAAATTAATGAAACCAAGATGAACCTTGCAAAAAGTTTTTCTGGTATAAGACATTACATGGACTGGGAGAAACTTGAATCTTCCGAAGGCGTTTTTTCTTTTAATCCTACATTGAGTGGCGGCTGGAATTACGATGCCATTTATGAGCGTTGTAAAGCAGCTAACATGGAAGTACTCGCTTGTCTAAAGCAAATTCCGGGATGGATGCAAAATTCTTATCCTGACGGTGAAAGAGATGGTGAAAATGTTCCTGTACGTTTTGGAAAAGACTTTGCTGATCCTCGTTCTTACATTGAACAAGCAAAAGTTGCCTTCCAGTATGCAGCACGATATGGAAGCAATAAATCCGTTGATCCTGCTCTCCTAAGTGTTTATACCATTCCAAGATGGAACCAGGATACTCCTAATTCTATTAAAATCGGAATGAATCTTATCAAGTATATTGAATGTGATAATGAACGTGATAAATGGTGGAAAGGACGTAAGGCTTATCAGACTGCACGTGAATATGCCGCCAATTTATCTGCCTTTTACGACGGACACAAAAATACGATGGGACCAGCAATTGGTATCAAAAATGCTGATCCTACTATGCAAGTGGTTATAGCTGGGTTGGTAACTGGTTCTGATTATGTGAAAGGCATGGTTGACTGGTGTAAAGAATTCCGTGGCTACAAGGCAGATGGTTCTGTTAATTTATGCTGGGATGTTGTTAACTTTCACTTGTACACTGATAACAGTTCTTCTTCACAAAGTGGAACTTCAACACGGGGAGCCGCTCCTGAAGTAACGATTGCCAATACTATTGTGGATGGTTTTGTTAAGGTATCACATGATGTTTCACAGGATATGCCAGTCTGGATTACAGAAGCAGGATATGATGTTCATCAGGAAAGTCCATTAAAGGCTATTCCCATTGGAAGTAAAACAGCTCAGGAAACTCAGGGAGACTGGATTTTAAGAACTTCATTGTTTTCTGCCCGTCATGGAATTTCTAAAGTATTCTTTTACCAGATGTATGATGATAATAATGGTGGCGGTATGTTCGGGTCATCAGGAATGATTAACGGGGATCAGACCCGCAGACCAGTTGCTGATTACTTCTTTCAGGCTAATAAACTTTTTGGAGAATATAGTTATAAAGAAACTACATACCAGGACCCAATTGTAGACCGGTATGAACTGAAAGGAAAATCACTTTATATTGTAACGGTTCCTGATGAAAAAGGCAGAACGGAAAATCATACTTTACATGTAGGTAACTTTTCTCATGCAAAAATTTATCGCCCCAAGGCAGGAAGTGATAACATGGATATGGAAGAGGTGCAAGTAACAGCAGGTAATATCACCATTACAGCAACAGAAACGCCGCTGTTTGTAGTAGGTTCAGCGTCTAATGCACGAGAAGCTGTTACAGATTCTGTGCTTGCGATTTCGTCGTCGTTACTAACATCTCCCCTTGAAACGTCAGAAGCCGCAACAGCAACACTTCATCAGTCTGTTCAGGTTTACCCAAATCCTACGGTTCATTCTATTTCTATTGATGTTATGAACAATAATGCTGCTCCTATGGAGATAAACATATTTGATTCCGGAACAGGACGTCTATATAAGCAATTACGTGTTACAAAGGAAAATCAGTCAGAATTGAAAAAGATTGATGTTTCTTCATTACCAGTTGGAATGTATATCATTGAAATAAAACAAGGAAATGAGCGCGCATTCAGAAAAGTGGTAAAAGGATTATAAGCATGTAGAAATTAAATTAGTCATGTGTTTAAAAGGTTGGTCGATCTTCGTCCAACCTTTTTTATTGATACTTATAGCTATCTTCATCATCGCTTTTGATATTGATTTATTATTATTATCCTTTATTGAAAAAATGAAGATTTATCAGCAAACATTTCAGTTAAAAGAAAAGAGAAGGGGTTTTCATTTAATTACCTCCGAACTTCTTTATGCACTGCCACAGATTAATGAAATCAGAACAGGTATGTGCCAGATCTTTATTCAGCATACTTCAGCTTCCCTGACTATCAATGAAAATGCGGATCCTACAGTCAGGAAAGACTTCGAAATGTTTTTTAACAAAGCAGTGCATGAAAATGACCCGGATTATCAGCATGACTATGAAGGATCAGACGACATGCCCGCTCATTTAAAAGCTTCCTTACTCGGAAGCTCAGTACTGATCCCAATTAAAAACGGAAAGCTGGCCTTAGGAACCTGGCAAGGAGTATACCTCTGTGAACATAGAGATCATGGTGGATCAAGAAGCTTTGTTATTACAGCTTGGGGAGAATAAATTTTATCCTAGGAATGTTCGTGTTCCAAAAACGTGATACTTAAAAGTAGCTGTATTGGTAGATTTTGACTGTTAATCAATACTTCTGAAAATAATTGAGTAATGGAATACAATGAATATTATTTGAACTAGTGTTTAACTTTACCAGGTAAGATGTACTGTTATGAACGCTGGGTTTTAGCCTGCGTTTCCAGGCAAGACCTTCGGTTGTGGCCGGGGCGCGCAGGCGAGTGGGAAGAGGTAAACACAAAAAATCCCATCTTTTATGAAGATGGGATTAGTGTAATGGTATTGTGGCGGCTACCTACTTTACCAGGTTTGACCCAAGTATCATCGGCGGTTCCGGGCTTAACTTCTCTGTTCGGGATGGGA